>Ga0208789_1000051_pt1 | contig 206088 bp, 184 predicted proteins | sample Methanotroph_Enr_FD_187368 | JGI IMG/M metagenome (GOLD analysis project Ga0208789, IMG submission 187368) | Enriched soil microbial communities from Old Woman Creek wetland in Ohio, USA - Methanotroph_Enrichment_5 (SPAdes) (version 2) | ecosystem: Environmental > Terrestrial > Soil > Wetlands...
CACCCAAAGAACCCATGCCGCGATAAGATTTATAAGACCGGCCTTGAAACAGCTCAACCTCTCCGGGCGCTTCTTCAGTACCGGCAAACATGCCGCCCAACATCACCGCATAGGCACCGGCAGCCAGCGCTTTAGCGACATCGCCGGAATAGCGAATACCGCCATCGGCAATCAACGGCACACCGGTTCCTCTTAACGCATCGGCGACATTGCTGACTGCGGTAATTTGCGGCACACCGACACCGGCAACAATGCGGGTCGTGCAGATGGAACCGGGGCCGATGCCGACCTTAACGCCGTCCGCGCCTGCCTCGACCAAGGCCAGTGCCGCGGCTGCCGTAGCTATATTGCCGCCGATAACCTGCACCTGAGGATAATTCTGCTTGACCCAACGCACCCGGTCCAGCACGCCTTGAGAATGACCATGCGCGGTATCGACGATAATCACGTCCACGCCGGCGTCAACCAGCGCTGCGACCCGTTCTTCAGTGCCTTGTCCGGTACCGATTGCCGCACCGACTCGCAACTGTTCGTGTTCGTCTTTACAGGCCAACGGATAATCCTTGGCTTTTTGTATATCTTTTACCGTAATCATGCCGCGTAAATGAAAGTCATCATTGACCACCAACACTTTTTCGATGCGATGTTCATGCAGCAACGCAACCGCTTCTTTACGATCGGCATTTTCGCTGACCGTAACCAAACGCTCTTTCGGCGTCATAACTTTTGACACCGCTTCGTCAAAGCGTGTTTCAAAACGTAAATCGCGGCTGGTCACAATGCCGACCAGCTCATCGCCGTCGACCACCGGCACGCCGGAAATATTTTTCGCGCGGGTGAGTTTGATAACGTCACGAATGCTCGCATCCGGCGAAACCGTGATCGGATCTTTAATCACACCGCTTTCGTATTTTTTAACGCTGCGAACTTCGCGCGCCTGCTGCTCGGCCGTCATATTTTTATGAATAATGCCGATACCGCCTTCCTGGGCAATCGCAATCGCCAAGCGTGCTTCGGTAACCGTATCCATCGCCGCCGCAACCAGCGGGATATTCAACGTAATGCCGCGCGTCAGCTGGGTTTTCATTTCTACGTCGCGTGGCAGCACAGTCGAGTGCGCAGGCACTAATAAGACGTCATCGAACGTCAGCGCTTCCTGAAGAATTTTCATAGACCACACCTTATAACTCAGTGAAAAATAACCGGGCATTATACAGTGTGAGAGGGGGAGAGCGCGAGTGAAAGGCGTAATTTGTTGAATAGTTGAGAAGTTTTGGGCTGCGAAATAGTGAGTTTGCGGTGTCTAGCGTTTGGGTTTATTATCTGCGGCCGTTGTGAGTGGATGAAATTAAATTCCCATGCCTTTATGTGGCCCCATCTGAGTTTAATTTATGAATCAACAATGATTTTTAATTTCACACGGCGGATTCAACCCAGTACAGCAATGCTTTGCGTCTGTTAGGATGTCCAATATTAGTTGGACTCCATATATCCTCCGCCTTCATATCGATTCGCTACGCGAGAAATATATCTGCAAATTTTTTCACTACAAGGAAACACATGGTTACTAAAAAATATTTTCGCTGGGCAAGTATCGTCATCACCGCTATTTTGATCAATGGGTGCGGAAAAGGAATGGATAGCAAACCCAACCTATCCTCGATTGAAAAGTATCGAGCGCAAATAGCCGAGGATTTCAAGGAGGTTTCACAAGAGAAAGCTGAAGCCTATAGCTGGGCAGTCAGCGACCAATCACTTGAAACTTTGAAAACAAATTACTCTGGCAAATCCTATCTCCAAATCGCAAAGGCGGAAATTGAAAGGGAAATAACTACGGCAAAATCCGAGATTCCAAAACTCGAAAAGGCCACATCCGAATTTGACCCCGTAATTACCGAACTGCGGAAGATCAAAGTCGAAGTGTCTAATGCCGGGCCATCCAACGATATGGGTAGAGAATTTGCCTATACCGCGCACATTACCAATGGCAGCCGATTTGACTTTTCGTCGCTCAATTGGGACTCAGCTCTCTATCTCAATGGCGCCACCGAGGCAGCAGCAACTGGCACCAACATTAGTTTTTTTGAAGACAAAGGCGGTCTTAAGGCAGGGCAATCCGTCGATGAGAGAATGACCGAGGATACGTTTTTTAAGAAAGACTGGGATACTCTGACAGTAAAAAATGCTAAAGAACGGAAGGTTGTCCTTACGCTACGTGATGCCAAGGATTTCAGCAACAAGTCATTTCTGGATGGCGCACCTTATGCGCGCTTGAACAAACTGAAAAGCATATTGGTGACTGCTGAGAAATACAACACAACACTGGCAAACTAAGCCATGTATGGGGCGCATCGCGCCCCTTTTCCATAACTAAAACCCGCAAATGATGCGCAGTGCGCACCCTACAACACTCAACAAACTGCACTTGCTTAAATCTTTTACATCATCACACTTAGTGTGATATTTTAACATGGACTACTCGGCTTGAAAGTATTCAAAAACGCATGGTTTGGCCGCTTTGCCCGGAAGGAAAAAATCTCTGCCGCTGCGCTTTGGGCTGCTGTCGAGCGCGCGGAAAAGGGACAAATCGATGCCGATCTTGGCGGCGGCGTAATCAAACAGCGGATTGCCCGTTCCGGAGAAGGCAAATCCAAGGGCTTTCGTAGTATCGTTCTTTTTCGCAAAGGCGATAAATCTTTCTTTGTATACGGCTTTCCCAAGAGCGAACTCGGCAATATCCGCGAGGATGAAGAAGAGCAGTTCAAAAAAATGGCTAAGCACGTGCTGGCTTTGACTGACTCCCAATTGAGTGAGTTGATTGAAAACGGGCATTTTGAGGAGGTCGTAAAAGATGACTAAAAAATATCGCGGTAACGCCTTTGCCGCCATTCATGAAACGATGGAGGCACTGCATGAAGTAGGCGCTATCGACAAGCAGACGATGCGCGAATTCGACGATGCCTGCCTGACTCCGGTGCAACCGCTCAGCCCCGAAGAGATCAAGTCTCTTCGAATACGCGAGCACATCTCGCAGTCGGTTTTTGCCCGTTACCTGAATGTTTCCAAGAACTTAGTTTCCGATTGGGAGCGCGGCATCAAGAAACCGGGCGGCCCCGCCTTACGACTGCTGACCGTGATCCAGAAAAAAGGGCTGATGGCGATTGCCTGAAGTGTAACGATGCTTGCAAGCGGACCGGGATTTGCCTTCCGCCCCTAACGTTTTCCAAAGACCTGAACCAGGCCTGCCCGGCCTGCAATACTTATTTTCCCCACCTACCCCACAGTTCAGTTAGCTATAATTTAAGTTTCCCTCTACAATTACCCCGCTTTTTTATTAATTTTAGGGAGAACAAACTTGAAAAAACAACACTTACTAACCGCTATCGCTCTGCCATTGTTCCTGTTACTTGCAGGTTGCGAAGCCACTAATCCGACCCAGGAAGCAGCTGCCGAACCAGCTCAAGCAACACCCGTTAGCAACCCGGCTGACGCCCCAGCACCAACAACTCAGCCTGCCGCATCGCCGGTATCGGAAGCCGAGCATTGCGCCAAGCATCAACATGGCAACGATCATAACTGCACTAAGCATTGCACCACGCACAAAGGCAAAATGGACAAAGCATGCAAAACCCATTGCTCACATAAAGCGGTTGCCGATCACAATTGCGAAAAACATTGCGCCGACCATAAAGGCGAAAAAGATAAAGTGTGTGCCGAACACTGCTCAAATGACCCTGCGGCCAAAGCCCATACTTGCGGCACTGAGCATTGCGCGCACCACGAAGCTGCGGCTGCTAAAGACTGCAACGCCCATGCTTGCTCACATCACAAAGCATCGGCAGCACATCAATGTGGAGCCGAGCACTGTGAAAAACACGGCGGAAAGATGGCTGACTGCTGTGGAACCGGTGAAAAATGCGACATGCCCGCGCATAAATAAATCGCCGCTTCGATCTTAACTTGATTGCCGACTTTTTATGAGTTGATCAGTCGGAATGCCGGGCAACGAAAATGCCGTTGCCCGGCCTGCATAAATTAACTATACCAGCCTACTTCTTCGCCGCCTGCATTTTCAGCAGCGCCAGCTTTTTCTTTTTCGCCCGCTCCGCTTTTTCAGCCTCTTCTTTTTCCTTGCGCAAACAACGCGCATCGTAGCGCCGTTTTGCCTGAGCGGATTTTTGCGCCCGACTCCGTTCGGTATTGCTTGGCGGTGCGGGTTGCATGACGATGCAATCGACCGGGCAAGGCGATACGCATAATTCGCAGCCGGTACATTCCACGGCGATAACCGTATGCATGAACTTTGACGCGCCCAATATCGCATCGACAGGACAAGCAGCGATACATTTGGTGCAGCCGATGCAGTCTTGTTCAACGATAAAGGCGACGCTTGGCGGCTTGTGTAAGCCGAATTCGGTATTCAGCGGCTTGGCGGGGACGCCCAATAAATCGGCCAGATCGCGTATGCCTTCGTCACCGCCCGGCGGACATTGGCTGATGTCAGCCACGCCCGAAGCGATGGCCTCGGCGTAGGGGCGGCAACCTTGGAAGCTGCACTGGCCGCATTGGGTTTGCGGCAATAATGCATTGATTTGATCGGTTAAGCTAGGGGATTCAGGTGAAACAGGCATGTTCCGGATATTCTTAATTAATAGTTCCTACGCTCCGGCGTGGGCTTTCGTCATTTTGGCAGTCCCTGGCCTGACGCCAGGCAGAAAACGGACCGAGAAGCAGACCTTCCAGGTTTTTAAAACCTGGAAGGTCTAATCGGCAGCGTTGTCCGATGACAGCCTCTGCCTCTTGGCATTATTTAACTCGCATCCCCGGCTGCGCGCCTTCATCGGGACTCAAAACCCAAATATCCTTGCCGCCGGGACCTGCCGCCAACACCATGCCTTCGGATACGCCGAAACGCATTTTCCTCGGCGCAAGATTGGCGATGACCAAAGTCAACTTTCCTTCCAAATCTTCCGGACTGTAAGCGGATTTAATCCCGGCAAAGATATTGCGGGTTTCATCGCCAATGTCCACGGTCAATTGCAACAACTTATCCGCGCCTTCAACATGATCGGCCTTGACGATTCTGGCGATGCGCAAATCCAGTTTGGCAAAGTCTTCAAATTCGATGGTGTCGGCAATCGGCTCGCATTTTTTAGCTTTCACAGGTTCGGCGGTTTTTTCCAGGTTTTCTTTGGAAGCTTCAATAATCGCCGCGATTTTGTCGGCCTCAACCCGCGTCATTAACGGTTTGAATTCATTGATAGCATGGCTTAACAAAGGCTTCGCATCCGTCGGCCAAGCTTGAGCATCGATATTCAAGAAACTCTCCGCATTGCCTGCCAACACAGGAAGCACCGGCTTCAAATAAACGGCCAGCAAGCGGAACAGGTTCAGTCCCATCGTGCAAACTTCGTGCAGTTCCTGGTCTTTGCCTTCTTCCTTGGCGATCAGCCACGGTTTCTTCTCGTCGATATATTGGTTGGCTTTATCGGCCAACGCCATGATTTCGCGCATCGCTTTGCCGAATTCGCGCGCTTCGTAAAGTTCGGCAATTTGTTCGTTGGCGCTAACGAATTCGTGGAATAACGCTTGTTCCGAACATTGTTCGGACAATTTATTGTCAAAGCGTTTGGCGATAAATCCGCTACAACGGCTGGCGATGTTGACTACTTTGCCGACCAGGTCTGAGTTGACCCGTTGGCTGAAATCGTCAAAATTCAAGTCAATATCATCGACCCCGGCGCTGAGCTTGGCGGCAAAATAGTAGCGCAGGTATTCAGGATTCAGGTGATCCAAATAGGTTCTGGCTTTGATAAATGTGCCGCGCGATTTGGACATTTTCTCGCCGTTCACGGTTAAAAAGCCGTGCGCGAAAATCGCGCTGGGCGTCCGGAAATGCGCGCCGCTGAGCATCGCAGGCCAGAACAAGGCGTGGAAATAGATGATGTCTTTGCCGATGAAATGATACAACTCGGCATCGCTGTTTTTCGACCAGAATTCATTAAAGTCCAGTCCCTGCTTGTCGCACAGGTTTTTAAAGCTGGCCATGTAGCCGATTGGCGCATCCAGCCAAACGTAAAAGTATTTACCCGGCGCGTCGGGGATCTCAAAGCCAAAATACGGCGCATCGCGGCTTATATCCCATTGCTGCAAACCGCCGTCCAGCCATTCGGCCAATTTGTTGCTGACTTCGGGTTGCAAGTGGCCTGCATGAGTCCATTCGCGCAACATGTCGCTAAAGTTAGCCAGATCGAAAAAATAATGGACGGAATCTTTATCAACCGGTTTTGCCCCCGAAATCGCCGAAACCGCGTTTTTCAGTTCGGTCGGCGCATAGGTTGTACCGCAGACTTCGCAACCATCGCCGTATTGATCGAGCGCGCCGCATTTGGGGCATTCGCCTTTGATGAAACGGTCGGACAAAAACATATTCTTAACCGGATCGTAGGCTTGGGTAATGCTGCGCGAGCTGATGTGTCCGGCATCGCGTAAACGGTCGTAAATCAGCGATGAGAACGCTTTATTTTCTTCGGAATGAGTGCTGTGGTAATTATCGAAAGCTACGCCGAATTCGGTAAAATCGGCCCGATGTTCTTTTTCGACTTGGGCGATAAGCTGTTCCGGGGTAATGCCTTCCCTATCCGCCCTGAGCATGATCGGCGTACCGTGGGTATCGTCCGCGCAAACGTAATAGCAAAGGTTGCCGCGTTGTTTTTGGAAGCGCACCCAAATATCGGTTTGAATATATTCGACCAAATGACCGAGATGAATAGGGCCGTTGGCATAAGGCAACGCGCTGGTGACGAGAATTTTTCTATCTGGCATAGTGTAAAAGTTCAATCAATTCGAAGGCAAAATCAGCTTGGTATTATGGCATAAAATAAATGTAAGCTGCGATTATCGGCCATCTAAAAAGTGCAATAGCCAAGGGTAATCGGTAGAATGTCCTCTATCTTGAGTTAAACGCTTGGTTATTGATCGGGCACACTTTATTTACTTTTATGGAGCATGAGCATGGCGAGCATCGAAAAATCCGATGTAGAAAATCTTCTGCAAATATTTATCGACCCTAATAATGGAGCCGACCTGGTTTCTGCAAAATCGGTTAAAGCCATCGCGATCAATGGCGATAACGTCAGCGTTAAGCTGGAGCTCGGCTATCCTGCCAAAAGCTATATCGCCGAACTTAAAACCGCAGTTGAAGAGCACCTGAAAACACTGCCCGGAATTGGCGATGTCAACGTTGAAGTCAGTGTAAAAATCGTTTCCCATGCCGTGCAGCAGGCGTTGAAACCGCTGCCCAATGTCAAAAACATTATCGCGGTCGCATCCGGCAAAGGCGGCGTCGGCAAGTCGACGACGGCGGTCAATCTGGCGTTGGCGCTGGCCGCCGAAGGCGCCAATGTCGGTATTCTGGATGCGGATATTTACGGGCCTAGCATTCCTACAATGCTCGGGCTTTCCGGCTATCCGGAAAGTAAGGATAACAAAACCATGACGCCTAAAGTCGCTTACGGCGTGCAGACCAATTCTATCGGCTATCTGGTCGAGGCCGATCAAGCCATGATCTGGCGCGGCCCGATGGTCACCTCGGCATTGCAGCAATTGCTTAAGGACACCAACTGGGACAATCTGGATTATCTGGTTATCGATTTGCCGCCGGGAACCGGCGATATTCAGCTGACCTTGTCGCAACAGATTCCGGTCAGCGGCGCGATTATCGTGACTACGCCGCAGGATATTGCGCTGATCGACGCCCAACGCGGCTTAGGCATGTTCGAGAAAGTCAACGTGCCGGTGCTGGGTTTGGTTGAAAACATGAGCATTCATATTTGCAGCAATTGCGGCCATGAAGAAGCTATTTTCGGCGCAGGCGGCGGGCTGGCGATGGCCGAGCGCAACAGGATTGAGTTTCTTGGCTCATTGCCTTTGGATATTAATATCCGGCAATTTGCAGATTCCGGCAGACCGACGGTGGTTGCCGACCCGGACGGGCGGCCGGCGCAAATTTACAAGCAAATCGCCCGTAAAACAGCGGCTAAACTGGCGTTGAAGGCTAAGGATTTCACGACAAAATTCCCCAAGATCGTCGTCCAGAACACCTGATATAAAAGCTTTTCACCACGAAGACACGAACGACTGCGAGGATGCAGGAGGTAGTCGTTCGTGGTAAATAAAAGCCCTTAATCACCTGTTTACCGACATTCTGCGCTTAATTCTTGTGCCGTGAGAAGTTAAGAAGTTCTGTGCTAAAATCCGGTTTTTTTAAAATCAACCGGATAGCAATACTTCATGAGCATTAAGTCGGACAAGTGGATACGCCGCATGGCGGAACAACAGGGCATGATCGAACCGTTTGAAAGCGGTCAGGTCAGGGATTCGGAACATGGCCGGGTCATTTCCTACGGCACATCCAGTTACGGTTACGATGTCCGGTGCTCGGACGAATTCAAGATTTTCACCAATATCAACTCCGCTATCGTCGATCCCAAAGATTTCGATTCAAACAGCTTTGTCGATGTTAAATCCGATGTCTGCATTATTCCGCCGAACTCATTCGCTCTAGCCAGAACAGTTGAATACTTTCGTATTCCCCGCGATGTATTGACGATTTGCCTGGGAAAATCAACCTATGCAAGATGCGGCATTATTGTGAACGTAACGCCTTTAGAACCGGAATGGGAAGGCCACGTAACGCTGGAGTTTTCCAATACCACGACGCTGCCGGCAAAGATTTATGCCAATGAAGGCGTTGCGCAAATGCTGTTTTTCGGCGGCGACGAGGTTTGCGGTACCTCTTACAAAGACCGGGGCGGCAAATACCAAGGACAAACAGGCGTTACCTTGCCGAAAGCATAAATAGATTAATTCACCACGAAGACACGAACGACTGCAAGGATGCAGGAGGTAGGCAGAAAACCGCTCCTGCGTAAACTGCATTGACCTCCAGGGATGGAGGAAATGCCGCAAGATTGCCTGGAGCAATCGCGGCCGCCACATCCCTGTGGTTTAGCAACACGCAGGAGCCGTTGCCGAGAGCGCGAAGAAAATTCGCTGTAAAAAGCTTCGTGCTCTTCGTGCCTTCGTTGTGAAAAGCTTTTTATAAGCTTACTGAATTTTCAACGGCGCAGGCACATTAATCGGCGGCAGCTGTACAAAGAAACCTTTCGTTTCCAAACTATCGATCACTTTCCCGGCATCTTCCTTAGCCAGTTTGCGTTCCGGCGTCAGTTCCAAATCCATCACAAATTCCATTTTGCCGAAGCTGTTGAACAGCGCTTCCGGCACTTTCGAAAAATCGTCTTTTTTATCGATATATAAATAAAGATGTTCTTTTTTCAAGCTCTTATAAATAAAACACAGCATATAGTCAGTCGCGTCAATGAATCAAAAACGGCTATTCTAACCATTTTTGATTAGAATGCCTTTTTCTTACCGTTCAAATAAAGCAAATGGCTAAATATTCCATTAACCCTAGTGACTTTTTCGGCAAGGCTTGTGCTTTTGAAGCGGCCCTGATTTTGGTTGCAGTGGTACTCGGCTGGATCGCGAACATCGATCCTTTCGCTTATCTGCATTTTTCGGAATCAGCCATCGCTTACGGCGTGATCGGGACGATACCGTTATTCCTGCTGTTTCTGACGATAGAACAGATGCAAACCGAATCGACGATAAAGATTAAAAACATGCTGTTTGAGACTCTAGGTCCCGGTTTATATCGTCATCACTGGACCGATTTGTTAATACTGGCCTCGATTGCCGGGTTCTCGGAAGAGCTGTTGTTTCGCGGCGTTCTTCAACCTTGGATAGAATCGGCTTGGGGAGTGACCGCTGGCTTGATCGCCGGCAATATTATTTTCGGCTTGGCTCACGCGGTAACACCGCTTTATACAATACTGGCGGCTTTAGTGGGGATTTATTTAAGCTTATCCATGGATTACGGCGGCGACAGGAATTTGTTACTCCCGATAGTTATCCACGGTTTCTACGATTTCCTGGCATTTATCGCTCTAATGCGCGCCTATCGGGCAAACCGTATAAGCGATTTAAAAAATGAGATTAAAAAATCGTCTTAAGCCACTTGACAAATAAATTACCACCCCCATTTTGCTTAATGAAAACGCATAATCGTTTTTACGTTTGTTATTGAATTAAGACATTAATTTTTAGGAGACAAGAAATGGCTATTATCCGTTATGAACCCTGGGGTTTGTTGAATCAATTACAAAGAGAACTATCGCTTTCTCGGGATGAGAAAGCGGGCGAAGGTTCGATTGCAACCGCCGAATGGGCGCCTGCGGTTGACATCAAAGAAGAAGCCGATAAATTCGTTATCCATGCCGATATTCCGGGAGTCAAGCCGGAGGATATCGAAGTCAGCATGGAAGCGGGCGTTTTGACGGTAAAAGGCGAAAAAGAAACCGAAATCAAGACTGAAAAAGAAGGCTATAAACGGGTCGAAAGAACATCCGGCTCTTTTTATCGCCGTTTCAGTTTGCCCGATTCCGCCGACGGCGATGCAATCAATGCAAAATGCAAACTGGGCGTACTGGAAATAATTATTCCCAAACGGGAAGCCATTAAACCCAAACGCATCAATGTAGCGATAGAAGAGTAGCCGAGGACGCTCATAACCGCCGTTAAATTATGACTATCCGCGCAACTCACCGCATTAATATAGTGAGTTGCGCATCGGCATTGCTTCTACCGCATCACAACCTCCGCTTATCATTAGCTTGTTGTTCTCTCATAGTAGAGATTTTTTACGCTATACCATTATCTCAGAGCCGAAACGGCTTAATACCTTTTAGATCGGACCGGCGGCAAGCCGGGCTGCTTTGGCGAGATGCATCATCTCGCCATTGACTGATTTATCAGAGTATGGAAACATCAAACCTACCTGGATTTCCAGGTCCACTCAATTGTAATCGAACCGGTCATTCAATATGGAATACAAAGATTACTACAAGATCATGGGACTCTCCAGAACCGCCACTCAAGACGAAATCAAACGCGCCTATCGTAAACTGGCGCGCAAATACCATCCCGACGTCAGCAAGGAAAAGAATGCCGAAGCGAAATTCAAGGAGTTGGGTGAAGCTTACGAAGTGCTTAAAGATCCTGAGAAAAGAGCGGCTTACGATAGATTGGGCAGCAACTGGAAAGCCGGGGAAGACTTCAGGCCGCCGCCGCACTGGGATGAAGGCTTCGAATTCAAAAGCGGCGGTTTTACCGGCGGCGATGCCGGTGCCTTTAGCGATTTTTTCGAACAATTGTTCGGCCGAGCCGGGTTCCGTCCAACCGGCCGGGAGCAACGCGAATTCCGGATGCGCGGGCAAGACAGCCATGCAAAAATCTATATCGACCTGGAAGACAGCATTCATGGCGCAACCCGTAGCATTTCCCTGAGCACGCCGGAAATGAATGCGCAGGGCCAGGTACAGGTTAAGCAGCGCAGCCTGAACATCAAAATTCCCAAAGGCATTAAACCCGGACAGCATATCCGGCTGTCCGGCCAAGGCGCCCCCGGCTCCGGCGGAGGCAAAGCCGGCGACCTGCTGCTTGAGATAGCCTTCAACAACCACCCGCTGTACCGGATCTCCGACGCCGATATATACCTGGACCTGCCGGTTACGCCATGGGAAGCCGCATTAGGCGCAAAGATCAAAGTGCCGACACCGGAAGGGAACGTTGACTTAAAAATACCGCCTAATTCCCGCCAAGGCGGCAAACTGCGTTTAAAAGGCCGTGGGCTACCGGCCAAAACGCCGGGCGATTTCCTTGTAGTGCTGCAAATCGTCCTGCCGCCTGCCAACACCGACCGCGCCAAAGCGGTTTATCAAAAAATGCAACAAGAACTCGATTTTAACCCGCGTCTCTCTCTGGGGGTATAAAGCCTATGAAGTCACATGACTTATTGCCGATACATACCGGAACCGTCATTGAAGATGACAGCCTGACCTTGGAGCAACTGTGCGACGTTTGCGGCGTCCATGCAGACTGGATCATCAGCCTGGTTGAAGAAAGCATCATCGAACCGCAAGGAAATGAAATACATGTCTGGCGTTTTTCAGGAACATGCTTGGTAAGGGTACGTTCCGCATTAAGGCTACAGCGAGATCTGGGCGTCAATCTTGCCGGCATCGCACTGGCGCTGGACTTGATGGAAGAGCTTGAGGCTTTACGTACCAAATTAGAAGTAAGAAGGCGCGAATGAGAATATCGACTTACAAAAACGCCTGGTATTAAGATAAGAAATTTATCTGACAAAAAAGCCGCGCTGGCAAATCCAGCGCGGCTTTTCATCTAAAACTAACGCTAGCTCTGCTTAATAAGCCATTTGTGCCCGCAGAGTGAAGTTATCAACATTATCCGGGTCAGTACCTGCTGAGGTCTTAACAGATGGATTGGTCAAATTAAATGTTCTGCTATAATCTGCCATGAAGCGCAAATTACTGTTGATATGCCAATTTAAGCCGACAGTCACATTTGAAGCCTTGCCACCCAGGTAATTGCCACTATTCACATCAACAAAAGAGTAACGCGTCGCCAGTTCCCATGCGCCGAATCCGCCATTTTTCAAACTGAAAGGCTTGGCAGGTTCCAATCGGGAAAACTTGCCATTCTTGTATTTACGTGATTCGCCGGTTATTGTCCATGCCGCCTCTGTGTAAAAACCATCAAATTCCACATTAGTTAAGGCTGCGGTTCCTTTACGGTCTACCCACTGATGAGTATATTCAGCACCCACTGAATATGGCCCGTACATGCCGTTGGCTTCCAAGCCCAACATTTTAACGCTGTTAATACCCGTCATATTGGTATTTAACAACGAAAGATTGGACAGGTTATTCACTTTATACTGATAGGTCATGCCTGCGACATCCTGCATGAAATCGTTTTGATTTGGCCGCCGGTAATTACCGGAAATACCCAAATGCACGACTTTAGTTTTCTCTTCAATCGGCGCAGCAGTAAAACGTCCTGAGATAGCCCAGCCTTCGCCAGCTTTGGAAGCGGTGTTGGCAGTGCTAGATGCAGCAGCGGTATCGCCAAAAATACCTACCGCACCCGACCATTGTTTTTGATCCTTGGTTTGGAAGTTCAAGCCGATCGCACGCTCAGTAATTTGTTTGTTTAAAACATACATCAAAGAATATTCGGTGAACAACAAATCGTTGTCGCTTTCAAACACTTCACGGCTGAAGTTTTGTTTTTGCTGACCGCCAGTGATGTCCATGAAACTCAAACCACCGTAGCGCAACCATAAATCTTTCAGGGAAACAGCGTTATTAGCGAAATCCACTTCGGTCTTAAAACTCCAGTCCTTCCAGACAGTGGCTTCAAAGTCTAAACGAGCGCGACGGAACTCGGTGCCGTTATTGGCATTAGCAACAGCACCTGTAGGAACACCAGTGCTTGGAGTAACGGCTTGAAGCCTACCACCGTCGATATAATCCGCATCGGCCTGAATACGGCCGCCGATTTTGAACTTGTAGTTCTTATCCCTTGATTCAAACCGAAGGCCTTTTTTATCCATCGTGACATTAATTGAATCAGGCTTTGTAGCTTCTGCGGCGTTTTCTTGCAATGCCTTGATAGCATTATCTTTTAAGGCCAAGTCTTCGCGGATTTTAGCGATTTCCGCTTTATCTAATTTCTCTTCTTTAGTTGCTACTTTCGCAGGAGCATTGTCGACTTTTTCGAAGTTACCCATCAGTTGTCTATGCGGGCCGGGCTCTGCATAAATTTGTTTGGTTTTAGTATCAACATAAAGATCCATGGCATAAGCGCCGGATGTTGCGCCTGCCCCTAAAACGGTAGCGATTGCCAATGTAAGTTTAGAAATTTTCATACTTTGCTCTTGGTTGTTATCAAAAAAAATTTAAGCAAGAATATGGAAATTAAATGACAGCTTAATGACAGTTTCATTACATTTTGATGACAGCGCAACAAATCGGCATTTTCGTTGCCAATCGGCAAAAAACCAAGCAACAACCCAATATTTATAAATAAAAACAATGACTTATGAATTATCTTTTTAGCAACAAAAAGCCCTGTAGACTGAACGCTAAGCCTAGCCAAATTGCACTCTGCGAACCGGCGCAGCAATTGTAAACCTGTTGATTTTTATGCCTCCTTAAAAACCAGCTCAATTCGAGTACCGCCCGTCACACTGATGCGGCTTAGCCTCAGCCGCGCTTTATGCAGATCGGCAATTTCCTTGACGATTGCCAAACCCAAGCCGCAACCATCGCCGGGACTGCCGGGAATGCGGTAAAAACGTTCAAAAACCTTATCCATTTCAACCTCCGGCATGCCCGGCCCATCGTCTTCGATGCTCAAGCACGGCGATGGATAACGCTCGACTTTAACCGCGATATTGCCCTGGTCACGACCGTAACAAATGGCGTTATCTAACAAATTAGCCAGCAACTCCCTCAACAAAACCTCATCGCCACTCACGTACAGAGCTTGCTCCAAACCCTCAAAGCTGAGTTCCATATCGCGTTGCAACGCCTTAGGCACCCAGTCCATACAGGTTTCTTTCGCGAGTTTGCATAAATCCACCGGCCGTAGTTCATAAGCGCCGTAGATCGGTTCGGATTTGGCTAGTACCAATAATTGCGTGGTTAAATGCGACATGCGGTCGGCACAGCCCTGAATCTGCATCAGCGCGGGCTTCATCGCCGATACGTCTTGTTCCCGTTGCGCGCGTTCGACTTGCAACTTAAGGCCCGCCAGCGGGGTGCGCAATTGATGCGCGGCATTGGCAATAAAGCGCTGTTGGGTAGCGATGGCCAAGCCCAGACGTTCCAGCAGGTCATTAATCGTATCGGTCAATGCCCGTACTTCCAAAAACACGTGCTGTTCCGGAATCGGCCGCAAATCGCGCGACGAACGCTGGGAGATTTCAGCGGCCAATTTGTGCAACGGTTGCAAACCGCGTTTTACGCCGACAACCAGGTAAATACCGGCCAGCAAAACCAGCGCCATCTGCGGCACAAGGTCGGCCAGCAAAATATCCAGCATCATGCTCCGCCGCTTATTTAAAGTTTCCGCAACGTGGACGAATACTTTTTCCGAAGCATGCTCTGGCGTAATCGCCATCGACACTACCCTGACCGGTTCGCCATACATTTCATCGTCGAAATAAACCGGCCGCGTCCAATCGTTTTGCACCTCGAACGGCTCGGGAACGAATTTGTCGCCCGCCAGCATGCCTTGTTGTTCGGAGATGATTTTGAAATAGGTTTTATCAGACTCATCCCATTTGAAAATCTCTAACGCGGCGGGCGGCAATTCGACGAACACCTTGCCCTCGCGCACTTTGATTTCCTGGGTTAACGAGCGTGCGGAATCGAGCAGCCATCGATCGTAAGCGACATCGACATGATGCAAGGTGACAAAATAAGACAGAACCGACTCGGCGCCGATAAAAAAAATCAACGGCACAGCCAAACGCAGCAGAATCTGGTTTTTAAGGCTGCGCTTTTTATACATCGGCCGAACGCTCCAATAAATAGCCAAGCCCGCGCACGGTCCTGATCACCGCGCCATACGCTTCGATGCGTTTACGCAGCCGATGCACGTAGATTTCCACCGCATTATCGGTCAGCGCATCGCCGTCCACGGCCAAGCGTTGCGCAATCCGGTCTTTGCTGACGACTTTCCCGGCCTGAATCAGCAATATTTCCAACACGCCGTATTCACGTGCCGACAAGCTAATCGACTGACCGTCCACCAGGACTTGATGGTTACGGGTATCCAGCGCCAAGCGGCCGATCACAATATCGTTATTAAAGCCGCCGTAACAACGCCGAATCAGTGCGTGAACGCGGGCCTCCAACTCCCTAAGTTCAAAAGGTTTGGTCATATAGTCGTCAGCGCCCTGTTCAATGCCGTTGATTCTGTCGTTAACGCCGTCGCGCGCGGTCAAAATCAAGATCGGCAGCGGGATTTTGCGGTTGCGAAGTTTGCGCAACAGTTCCAGGCCGTCCATATCGGGCAAACCCAAATCCAGTACGATCAAATCGAAACCTTGCGCCTCAAGCAACTGGTCTGCATAAACACCGGTAGTGGCGGCGGTCACCGAATAACCGCTGCCACCCAAGGTATGAATCAAGCCGTCGACCAGAACGGCATCGTCTTCTATTAATAAAATCTTCATGCGTTCAGAAAGCTGTGAAAGGTTCTTGAAAGGTTAAAGGGCTAGGATAAGTTCATCGGGATAAAGCTGAGTTGAGCGGCTTGTCCGCTCAAACGAAACTTATGCCCTTTGGGTATAAATAGCGTACGCTGTTTAAATTTGAAATTGTCTTAAATTGGGGAAGAAAATTAAAACTTTAACTAAAGAGATACAAGCCTCTATTACCACTACCATGGCATTAGAACGGCTGAAAGAGGGTAATAAACGATTTATCGACAACCTTAAAGTAAACCGCAACCTGTTACAACAGGCCAATGAAGTATCCGGGAAAACAGCACGGTGACCATTGATGCCGGCAAAGCCAAATTTATCGACCATGACATTCTGGAAACAGTTGAGGATTTTCTGGCGACCGCGCCGGATGACAATATTAAAGTTGAAGTCATCGATTTATACGGCAAGGAAAAAATCCAAAAACACCAGGCTGTCGTGGTGCTGAACGAACGAGCGAAAGCTTAACCGGATTCTGCAATCAAGCGGCTTTGGTTTGTCCGGACAGGGCAAGCTGTAATCCAGTCTGGCACAAAAGCTGCTTATTATATTAGCAAATTAGAATATCGTAGGCTTTCCTGTTTCCCGGCATGACGGAATTAAGCCAGCGGATATTTTTTCTTTTTACTCAACTGATAGTAGCTCAGCCTCAATAACTTAATTGGATTATCAAACTATGCGAAGGCCCGGAAAATCAGTTCATCTTCCTCTACCTCATCTTATCCTCACCCTTACGCTAAGCATTTTTTGGCACAATAGCCTGTCAGCACAACCCCTGACCTTAACTCAAGCACTTAGCCTGCTTGAAGCCTATAACCCGTCGTTAGCCAATGCCAAAGCGCGCCAAGACTCGGCCCAGGCGGCATTGGTCACATCGCGAGCCTATCCCAACCCGGAGCTGGAAATCGGCGGAGGCTCTTCAACCGGCATCGGTCAGGACGCGCTTAACGGCGCCAATGAGCAAGTTTTCATTTCTCAACCGCTGGATCTGCCGTTTGTCAGGGAAGCCCGGCGCAAAGTTGCGGAAGCCGGCATTACTTCGGCAGACGAAGCCGGCCGCCATGTCTGGCTCACCGTGCGCAGCCAGGTTCGTCTCGCATTTTATGAAATTTTACGCCGCCAGGCTGAATTGCAAATCAGCAAGGACAATGAACAACTACTGATGCAGATACGCGACAAGATCAAACTCAAGGTTGAAGTCGGCGAAGCGCCGCGCTACGAACAGGTTAAATCCGAGGCGGAAGCGCTGAATGCACAAAAACTAAGGGAAAGCGCGGAGACGCGGGTAGACGATGCCAAATCGGCGCTAAGGATGATGTTCGGCCAAGCCTTGCCGCACCAATATGAAGCAGAAGGCGCTTTGCCTGCACCACCGGCATCCTTGCCCCCGCTGGAAAACTTGCGTGAAGAAGTGCTGAACAAGCAACCGATCTTGCACCAGTACCGTGCCGAAGTCGAAAGAGCGCAGGCCAAGATTAAACTTGAGCAAAATCTTCGCTATCCGCAACCGACTTTGAAAGCCGGCGCGGAAAGAGATCCTGGGCTTGAGCAATGGCGCGTCAACATTGTCGTACCGTTGCCGGTATGGAACCAGCGCCAAGGCCCGATTGGCGAGGCCGAAGCAGAACTGCGGCAAGCGGAAGCACTGGCAAGCCAACAGGAATTCACGGTCATCCGCGAACTGGAAAACGCATACAATCGCTATCGGATAGCACAGCGCCAAGTTGATACCTATGATGCCGGTTTGCTGAAAGAAGCCGAAACCGTGCTGAAAGTCGCTGAATCGGCTTACCGTTTGGGCCAGCGCGGCATTATCGATTATCTCGATGCCCAACGCACTTACCGCACGGTTCGCAACGATTACCTGAACGCCCGTTTCGACCGCCAGGCTGCGTTGATTGACCTGGACCGTTTACGCGCCACCGATTTGGAGAACCTGTAACCATGACCCCGTTTTACCCTCTGCTATTTTTGCTGATGCTGGTTGCTACGCCCGGCAACGCCGATAATGCCTCGCCTGTAATCAAAGCCACGCCGGTGTTGATGAAACAAATCAAAGTCATCGCGATCGGCGAAGGCCAAGTGCACGATTCGTTGCGTCTGCCGGCGAGGATCGATTTTGATCAGCAGCGCGTCGCCCGGATCGGCGCGACAGTCACGGGCCGCATTACCGAGACCCAGGCTGTGCTCGGCCAGGAAGTCCGCAAAGGCGAACAACTGGCGACGCTGAACAGCACCGAGCTTGGATTGGCGCAATCGGCTTACCTGAAAACCGGCGCGCAAGTCAGCCTTCGCCAACTGGCGGTAGCCAGGGCCAAGCGCTTGCTGGCCAGCGATGTGATCGCCGCCGCCGAACTCCAGGAACGGGAAGGCTTGCTGAACGAAGCGGACGTGGATTTACGCACCGCGACCGACCAATTACGCGCGTTCGGCATGTCGGACAGCGATTTGGCGCGCTTATCCAGGGAAAAGAAAATCCATTCTTTACTGCCGATTACCGCCAGTATCGAAGGCACCATTGTCGAACGCAACGTGACCGTCGGCCAGGTCGTGCAGCCATCCGACGCATTGTTTACCGTGGCCGACCTGTCCCATGTCTGGGTCGTCGCCGAAATACCGGAGCAACAGGCGAGCTGGGCTCATAAAGGCGATGATGCGCTGTTCACGATTGCGACACTGCCCGGCGAGGAATTGCCCGGCCGTCTGACCGATGTCGGCGATATCGTCAATCCCCAAACTCGCACCGTCACAGTGCGGATGGCGCTGCCGAACCCGCAACGCATCTTCAAGCCGAATATGCTGGCAACGCTGGTGATCCGCAAGCAGGGCGTGCAGGACTTGGTGTTGCCGGATTCAGCCGTGCTGCGCGTCGACGACAAAGATCATGTGTTTGTCGAAACCGCTCCTAACGAATTTACGCTAAGGCCGGTGCAACTGGGCATTCGTTACGACAATATGCGGCGCGTACTCGGAGGCTTGAAACAAGGCGACAAGGTTGTCGTCGAAGGCGCGTTCCACCTGAATAGCGAACGTCAACGCAAGGAATTGGAGTAAACCATGATCGAAGCGTTGATTCGCAGCAGCCTGAATAACCGCATCCTGATGTTGGCTATCGCGGCGGCGTTGGCGGCTTTTGGCATACGCTCATTGCAATCGTTATCCGTCGATGCGTTTCCGGATGTTACCAACGTGCAGGTGCAAATCGCCACAGAATCGTCCGGACGCTCGCCGGAGGAGGTCGAGCGTTTTATTACCGTGCCGCTGGAAATCGGCATGACCGGCTTGCCCGGCCTGACTGAAATGCGTTCGCTGAATAAAAACGGCCTGTCGCTGATCACGCTGGTGTTCACCGACAATACCGACGTTTATTTCGCCCGGCAATTGGTCATGGAGCGTCTGATGGAAGTCGGCCACAACATGCCCGACGGCGTCGCACCTATCCTGGGTCCGGTCTCTACCGGGCTGGGCGAAGTCTATCAATACACGTTGGAGCGAACCGACGACGGCCGGCGCGCGCTGACGCCGGAAGAACTGATGCGCCGCCGCGAAATCCAGGACTGGGTCGTGCGGCCGTTGCTGCGCGGCATAGCTGGCGTCGCGGAAATCAATTCGCAGGGCGGCTATAACAAGCAATATCAAGTGCTGGTCAACCCCGACCGCATGCACCATTACCATATCGCGCTGAACGAAGTCTTCGATGCGCTCGCGCGCAACAACGCCAACAGCGGTGGCGGCGTGTTGCCGCATTACGCCGAGCAATACCTGATTCGCGGCGTCGGCTTAATCCGCGACGTCAACGACATCGGCAATATCGTGCTCAAAGAGGAAAACAGCGTTCCGGTCCATATCCACGATGTCGCCGAGGTCAAAATCGGCCACGAAGCGCGGGCGGGAGCGGTCATCAAAAACGGTTATACCGAATCGGTCGGCGGCATTGTGATGATGCTGCGCGGCGGCAACGCGAAGGAAGTGGTCAGCCGCATCAAGCAGCGGGTGCAGGAAATCAACGGCAAAAACATGCTGCCGGAAGACCTCAAAATCGTTCCGTACTACGACCGTAGCGAGCTGGTCGATGCAGCCTTGCATACGGTCACCAAAGTTTTGCTTGAAGGCGTAGCGCTGGTCGTGGTGATTTTGCTGCTGTTTCTCGGCGATATTCGCTCCAGCCTGATCGTGGTCAGCACTTTGCTGGTTACGCCGCTGGTCACATTCATCGTCATGAACCAGCTCGGCATTTCCGCGAACCTGATGTCTTTGGGCGGACTGGCTATCGCTATCGGACTGATCGTCGACGGCTCCGTGGTCGTCGTCGAAAACGCTTTCAGCCAGCTAACCAAACGCAAGGGCCGCGCCACCAGCAGGTTGAAAATAGTCATGGCGGCCTCCGCCGAAGTTGCGACCCCGGTATTATTCGGCGTCGGCATTATCATCCTGGTATTTTTACCGCTGATGACGCTGGAAGGCATGGAAGGCAAGATGTTTTCGCCGCTGGCTTATACGATTGCGATTGCGCTGTTGATTTCGTTGGTGCTGTCGCTGACGTTGACGCCGGTTTTATGCTCTTTCCTGCTGCAAGGCCACCATGGCGAGGAACACGATACGCGCATTATCGCGGCGATGAAAAAACCTTACCTGAAATTGCTGGATATTTCCCTGCAAAAAAGCAAAACCGTCGTGTTGCTGGCGGCCGGCCTGTTTGCCGGCACTTTGTTATTGCTGCCTTTCTTGGGTACCGCGTTCATTCCCGAAATGAAGGAAGGATCTATCGTACCCGGCATCAACCGGGCGCCGAATATATCGCTGCAAGAAAGCATCAAAATGGAAATGGACGCGATGCGGATGGTGATGGACATCCCCGGCGTACTATCGGCGGTGTCGGGCGTGGGTCGAGGCGAAAGCCCGGCCGATCCGCAAAGCCAGAACGAATCGACGCCGATCGTCAGCCTGAAACCGCGCGATCAATGGCCCCAAGGCTGGACTCAGGATCAAATTGCCGATGCGATACGCGACAAGTTGAGCGCTAATTTGCCGGGTATACAAGTTGTGATGGCGCAACCGATTTCCGACCGCGTCGACGAAATGCTGACCGGCGTGCGCTCGGACCTGGCGGTGAAAATATTCGGCGACGACTTGGAGCAATTAAAAGCTACCGCGAATGACATCGCTAAACTCGCAGGCACGATCAAAGGCGCGCAGGACATTCGCGTCGAGCGCCTGACCGGCCAGCAATATTTATCGATCATCGTCAATCGGGAAGCTATCGCCCGGCATAGCATCAATGCCGCCGATATTCATGACGTCATTGAAACCGCTATCGGCGGCAAGACCGCGACGGAAATCTATGAAGGTGAACGGCGCTTCTCCGCAATAGTGCGTTTGCCGGAAAGCTTTCGCAACAATATCGATGCGATAGACGCGATTCAGTTAACCTCAGCCAACGGCGCGCGCGTACCGCTAGGCGACCTGACCGACATCCGCCTGAACGACGGGCCTTCGCAAATCAGCAGGGAAATGGGCAAGCGCCGGATCGTCGTTGGCATCAACGTCAGGGACAGGGATTTGGGCGGTTTTGTGGAGGAATTGCAGCAAGCGGTTTCCAGCCGGATTAAACTGCCCGAAGCGTATTATCTGGAATGGGGCGGACAGTTCCAAAATATGGAGCGCGCGCTGGGCCATTTGAAAATCATCATCCCGATTACTATCGGCGCGATTTTCTTTTTATTGTTCATGCTGTTCAACTCGCTACGTTTCGCCACATTAATCATCCTGGTATTGCCGTTTGCGTCGATAGGCGGCGTGGTGTCTTTGTTCATCAGCGGCGAATACCTGTCGGTGCCGGCTTCGGTCGGCTTTATCGCGTTGTGGGGCATCGCGGTGTTGAACGGCGTGGTACTGGTGTCCTATATACGCAACTTGCGCGACGGCGGACTCAGCCAGTTGGAGGCCATTCGCGAGGGCTGCGCGCAACGCTTTAGGCCGGTCATGATGACCGCGACCGTCGCATTGCTCGGGCTGGTGCCGTTCCTGTTCGCCACCGGCCCCGGCTCCGAAGTGCAGCGCCCGCTGGCTATCGTCGTGATCGGCGGGCTGATTACGTCGACGCTGTTGACGCTGATTATGCTGCCGACGCTGTACCGCTGGTTTGAGGAGCATCGGGAACCGGTTTGAATCATGCTTTTCAAAAAGTATTCAGTCCGGGTGTTAATAGCCGATAATTAACGCGCAACGCGGTATATTTTTCAGCCTTATTTATTCAGGAACCGAACATGCAGCATAAACATTTGAAATTCACTACATTTATCGTCGCCGGCATGCTGGCGGCAGGCCCCGCACTCGCCGACAAGCATTCGCCGCACGGCCACGGCAAGGCCGATAAACATGAAAAGAGGGAGCATCAAAACGATGATCGGGATTATGACGATAGACAGTTCGAGCCACGGGACGAACACGACTACGGGCAGAACCGCTATTTCGACGACCGGCATCGGGCCGTGATCCATGATTACTACGCCGAACAATCCCGTTCCGGCAATTGTCCGCCCGGACTCGCCAAAAAGCACAACGGCTGCATGCCGCCGGGGCAAGCCAAGAAATGGCAAATAGGCCGTCCGCTGCCGAGCGACGTGGCTTATTCCGACCTGCCTCCGGCAATCCTTGAGCGGCTGGGCCAGCCGATGCCGGGTTACCGTTACGCGCAAGTCGGTCCCGATGTGCTGTTGATTTCGATAGGAACGCGGATGGTGATGGATGCGATTATGAGGTTAGGTGGGAATTAGACCGGCAAGCCGGAAAAGTTGGGTTGCCGGACAGCAGGCAACCCAAGCTGAACAGTAAAATCGTTCGGGACCTGCTCGGTGCTCGGCAATCAATCGCGCAGCCATTTTTGCATGGCCGGGAAAGGTTGGACGCCTAACTCCGCAGCTTTACGTTCCGAATAAGCCATGCCGGCATCCTCGATGCGTTGGATGCCGATATAGACGCCCAACTGAAAATTGAATACCAAGCCTTGGGAGTGGCCTCTATAGCCATTGCTGTGGAATACAATTTCAGGGGCTATGCCCAACTCGACGATTGCCGCCCAAGACCAGGCAATCGCCTCCATTTCATAGGAATCGCCGATTTCGTCGATTTTCCCGACATTGCCGGTGGCGTAATGCCGTAAATGGCCGGGAACCATCGCGATATGCCCGGCTTCGTGCAGCAGGTCGCCGGGGTAAAGCAGTTTCTGTTCGTCAACCAGCAACTTGCCTTGTTCGATATAAATGCCGGGAATGAATGTTTCTAGGTCAAGCGGCGTTTCGACGACTTCAATGCCGATGCCCCGGATGAAGTCCACCATCTTTGCCGTTACCGGATTACAAAATGCCATGTATTTTTTGAATAGTCGCAGCGGATAAGGGCTGCTAGCTTAAACGCTAGGCTTCGCAAACGCTACCGCTTGAACAGATTTATTTCGGCCTGCGTGATTAATTTATGCTGCAAAAAAACTTCAGTTTGAGCATTAACAGCCGATAAAGATGAAGTAAATGTTTATTTTTCTTCCGACAAAAGAAACTTAATATCTGGAAACTTAATATCTGTAATGCTAACGATTACTTTGATTAGGGGAACGTCAATGGAAATTAAATTAGAACAATCATCGTCAAGCTACACAGTCAACGTAGCCAAGACAAATCAAAAGGTCGACGTACTACCGGCCAATGCGCAGGCATCGGAGCATGCGAAAAAAGCCGACGATGTCCGGAATTCGGCCGCCGTAGTAGCCAAAAAGCAATTGAACCAAAGCATCTTGCAAGCATCCTTGGATGTCAGCGTAAGCGCCGGCGATCAACCGATGGCTTTGCTCTATAAGACAGCAATTGAAGGCGTTAACAAGGCTTTAGAGGGACAGCTGGGCCCCAATGCCATTCAGCATGCTTATGACAGCGGTCTCGATGTATCGCCGCAAGCCACGGCTGATCGTATTGTCCAGATGAGTACGGCCTTTTTCGGCAAGTATCAGGAAAAGCACCCGGAATTAAGCACCGAGCAAGCGGTGGATTCGTTCACAAAGATAATCAGCGGAGGGATCGATAAAGGTTTTAAAGAGGCTCGGGATATTCTGCAAGGTCTTAACGTATTAAAAGGCGATATTGCCGATAACATCGATAAAACTTACAGCTTGGTGCAAAAAGGTCTGCAAGCCTTTGTGGATAGTTATAAAAAACCGGAGCAGACCGAGCCTGATAAATCCGCATCAGCTACGCAATAATGTTATGCAAATATTAACTTTGACCAAGAATGAAATATGCCGCACAAACCGTTGAAATTTAATTACGCCCTGGCTTTTGTAGCCACCGGGATACTGGCGGTCAGCCCTGTCTTCGCCGACAAGCATTCATCGGGCGGTCATGGTAAAGCCGCTAAACATGAAAGGAGGGAAAATTAAAACCACGACCGGGATCATGATGACCGGCAGTTTGATCAAAGGGATGAGCGCGACTATGGACAGAACCGCTATTTCGACGGCCGGCATAGAGCCATCATCCACGACTACTATGCGGAACAATTTAACAGCGGCCACTGCCCGCCCGGCCTCGCCAAAAAGCACAACGGCTGCATGCCGCCGGGGCAAGCAAAAAAATGGCAGATAGGCCGCCCGCTGCCGAGCGACGTAGCTTACTACGATTTACCTTCCGCAATCCTTGCGCAGATGGGGCCGCCGATGCCGGGTTACCGTTATGCGCAAGTGGGGCCGGATGTTCTGTTGATCTCGATAGGAACGCGGATGGTTATGGACGCTATTAGCGGGTTAAGTGGAAATTAGCCGGAAACGCCAGTTCTCGCTACCGCTCAAACAGACTTATTTCGGTCTACATGACCGATACCTCCGCATAAGTTGTGCGGCAACATCATGGCGTAACGTTTATCTGCGTTAATATCATAATGTTGGGCATAAACAGCGCCCAATCCAAGGAGCCAAGGGGCAATCCTTACATTTGACATTTCTAATATAAGGATTGCCCCCTCATATACTCGCTACGCTTTTCCATGCATTTGCAATGCAACCCACTTGGGAGAACTCCATCCCATTGCCTTACAGCGTTTCTCTTCGTACCTTTATTGAATTCTATCTTGAAAGCCAGCTATCGTTAACTAAGCCGCAACTATTCAGTTGTTAAGCCAGGGGCAAATCAGGCCTTACATTTGACATTCCTAATGTAAATTGCAAGGCCTGACCCCGTGATTTTGTGATTTTGCTTGGATGGCCCGTAGCGCACAGTCTACCGGGCTTTGCATGCCAATGATTAATATGTCTGTAACAAATTATTCATAAAATATGCAGCCGCACATTGCCGACTGCGGCAAATAAAATACCGCAACTTTACCACGGAGAAAATCATAATTATGCACAAAGAAATTAAGAACGTCAGAATAGGATTGTTTTTGGTGATATTAACCTTGGTGTTCGGTTTGGGATTAGGCGTATCTTTTGGCGTTAACGAAGATTCATTCAAGTCCTATATCACTACAGGTATTAGCGCGCACCCTGAGGTTCACGATAACAAAAGCGAGGATAAGATATGGCGCTATGCACAGCGCGCGCATTTTCACGCAACAGGAATTGCAGCTTTTTCTATCGGCTTAGTGATATTGACAATGATCTCTTCTCTTAGCGCAAAGTTAAAATCAATCGCCGCGATTTTAATCGGCTTGGGCGGTTTGTATCCACTCTCGTGGTTGAGCATGTTTATTCTTGCGCCCTCAATCGGCAGAGACGCTGCCCATCATCATATAATAACGGAAACATTTACCTACATCGGTGTATTCGGCTTATTCGCCGGTATCGGATTAGTGTCTTCGAACTTTTTCTTAGGATGCTATCGGCAAAATTAATTCATATCGGAGTCTAAGATATCCCCACGACTTTTCCAAACTCGTCGTTCCGGCAGGGATGCCGGCATGACGACTTTCCGGGCGCAAAATCAAAACTCAAACACTCACCACACCCTGTTGTTTTTGTAATTTCCTGTCAAAACTAAGTAACTGTAAATTTTGTTGTACGCTGTTTTGTAAAATCAGGGCATCGGCAAAATCAATATTTGAACTGCTATACAACTGTAAAGCGGCTGCAAAAATCGTTTCGTTTTCCAGCCTAAAAGCTGAGTTATTTAATATGCTTTCCAGCGCCCGCTCTATATCCACCCTGGAAAAGCTGTAAGCACGACTTAACACCCAAACCGTCTCTACTTGCACGACTTGAGTCACATAAACCGTTTCATATTCATTGACAATTTGCCGCGCTTTGCTGTTTTGTTCGTGACACTGCGGGTCATCTACCAGAATGCGCACCATGACATTGGTATCTAAACGAATCATCGCAAGCGGCTTCGGCTATCGCTTCCTCCATTTGCGCCAAAGAAACCGTTTTTGTCGCTTTCAGCAAGCCGAACACTGCGCTAATATCGGTTTCAACCGGTGTTATGGTAATAATGTTATTTTCGCAACTCACTTTTACTTTTTGTCCCGCGGTAAGATGTAAGGATTTTCGTATATTGGCAGGTATCGTGACTTGGCCTTTTGAAGTAATACTTGATGTTTGCATGATTTACTCCTTCAAATGCGCTTATTGAATAACAACTTAATGACCGAAGACGTTTTACTTGATCTTGTTTGAGTCCAGTTTTGCCATCGTTTTCATACAAGGCTTTTAAGTCTTTGTACCGAAAATCTAACGCGCGACATTTCCAGCGTCAACTGAGTTCATTAATGCATCGCCGCCCAAATCGGCAACAAAAAACTCTGGCATTGCCGCTCAAACGACTCGCCCAACACCAGCCCGATGTCCGCCACATTGCCGTAAAGCCGCCTGAATTCCGGTTCGTAAGGTTGCTGGGCTGCCCTGGTCAATTGCTCAATTGCGGCATCCAACGCAGACTTTGACGCCCGGCTGCTGACTGTCAGCTTATGGGCCTGTTTGATGTACGCCAGAGCCGGATCGACAAAAAACGCATCGGGTTGTTTACAACCCAATCGATAAATTTCTATCAACGCAGCCAGATGCTCGGGCCGGCAATGTTCGGGCAATAAGCTTAAGTCCTCATCGGTACTCAGCAAAAAGGTCGGCTGCGTGGCCGCGAATGTTTCTCGCATTACCGCCGCATTTACTTTAGCCATTGCCGCCAGATCGGAAGCTGCGGCTCCATGGCTGGAGCATGACTGCGCCTGGTTAATGATCAGATGATGCAACAGCGCACAAATAAAATCCCTTCCTTTAAGATCGGCATAACGATAAAACAGGCTGCCGTATTGATAACGGTTGCCGAGTTTACCGATCAAGCGGTAGCCGTTTACGCTGAGGTCTACCGGCAAATCGTCCAGGCGCTCGCCCAGATTTTTAGCCCTTATTCGCTCGACAAATTCGTTAACCTCACGTTGTTTCCGCTCAAACTCCAGCTCGCCCGGCATGCCCGCTAACCAGCGTCCTTGAGCCTGGAGCTTTTTCACCGATAACGACTTGCCGTTTAACGCTTCATGTATCCATTCATGATAAATGGCGTAACCTTCCAGCGTATCGACGCTAAACGGTTCCCGCTCTTCGGCATCGGCCTCTATGCGGCTAAAGCGTAAATCCATTTGCCGCTGCATGAAATAACGTTGCGGATGCCGGAAGAAACTGAACAATTCGTTTAGCTCGATCACTTCCGTTTCTACCGTGTTTTCAAGGATGGTTCCTTGCCACCATAAATTGCCGGGGGCTAACGATTCCTCGCTCCTGCCCGACAATGCCTTGGCGGTTTCGCAATCGGCCGCGGAAAAGCTGAATAAATTGGAAGTGCCGTCGAAATAGCGTCGGCTGAACGGTTGTAAGGGGTGGCGGGTGATCAGCTCGCCGCCGCACGGCAAAACCTCCAGTAATTCGCTGATGACCACCGACGGCGGAATGGCGTCGTTATGGCTGATCGATTGGCCGATATAGGTCATGATCAGTTGCTGCCTGGCCGACAGCAGGATTTCCAGGAACTGGTAGCGATCATCGGCGCGCCGGGAGCGGTCGCCTTTACGGAAGTTTTGCGCCAGTAAATCAAAAGTCGGGTTACGGTCGATTTTGGGAAATTCGCCGTCGTTCATGCCCAGCAATGCAATGACTTTGAACGGAATCGAGCGCATCGGCAACATCGAACAAAAGGTCAGCTGGCCGCGCAAAAAGCCGTTCGACGATTTGCGCTCGACGACCATGCCTTCCAACCAGCTGATGATGACTTGCAACTCCACGTCGTCTTTATGCACGGCGGCCAGCTCGGCGGACAATTCCGCCAGCAGTTCGTTAAGCTGCTGCCGTTCAACCGGTTCCGCGGCCGCCAATAACTGGTCGGCGTAATAATAAAGCTGCGCGCCCCAGCTTGACAGCGGTTTCGCCTGCTTTAGTTCCTTGCCTGCTTTAAACGATAGCTGCATAAAATCGCACAAGCCGCCCAAGGCCAAGGCCGAGGAACCTTCAATATCCCGGTACGGCAGCATACCGGCAACAAAATCCTGGTCGCTGCCTACCGCATAACCCATCAACAGCCGGTCCAGCATCGCCTGCCAAGTGTTTTCGCTCAGTTCGGGCAGGCCGAGTTCCTGCTTGTGTTGCGCCGATTTGCCCCAACGCACATGGGTATCCCGTACCCAGTGTTTGATCAATTCCAGGTCGAGTTCGGACAAACCGAAGCCCGGATATACCACCGGCTGCTCCAGCAAATCCAGCACAGTCTGCCAGCCGAAACGGCTTTGGCTTAAGTTTAAAAAACGGATGAAGGCATCCAAGGCATGATTGCTGAGGCGCAAACTTCGGTCGGCGATCGCATGTTGAACATCGTCGAAAACGGCGGAAATGAACGGCTCGTACACCTGAATATCCGGCGCCATCACTACAATATCGCGCAGCTCCAGCGTCGGGTCGTTTTCCAGGGCTTGCAGCAATTGGTTTTTTAATACCTCCACTTCGCGCATCCGGGAATGGCAGGCATGAATGCCGATCGAGTCGTCAGGTTGCAGCGCCTGCTCGTCCAGCCGGTTATTTAAAATAGCGTTTTGCAAGCGTTGCAGATTGTTTTGCGCTTCGCTCGGCTCAAAGCTTTCCGGCTCGAAATCGAACTGCGCCTGCTCCAGCAACATCTCCTGAAACTCGCGTCCCTGCTGGCCTAATGTCGACAGCAACGGATGCCCGCTAAAGTTTTCGTCATTGATGCGTTGTTTTTTGCTTGCCAGATCGGCCCAAAAGTCTTGCGCCGGATTGAGCAGGAAAAGATGCAGTTGGCAATGTTTGGACAGGCCTTGCAAATAATTCAGGAATAACGGCGGCATGGTGTTAAGGCCGAATACCGAAATCCGCTCCGGCAATTGCCGGCTAAACACGCCTTCTTCCGCGCTATTCAATTTGTCGATCACGTCCAGCCATAACGAGCCTCGATGCTTGTTGCCGGTCTGGGCGGTTATTTGCAGCCACAGCGCTTGTTGCCAGCGTTCGCTTGTTGTTTGATATAACAGCTGGCCCTTTTGCCAAGCCGTCAGCATATCCGGGCGCATCATCTGGTATTGGTCGAAAATCTGCGCCAGCTGCTGGGCTAGTTGATAGCGTTTTAACGCGATATTTTCGCCGGACAGGTATTGCGTTAGCGGCAGAAATACATCGCCATCCAGCTTACGAAGCAAGGCCTCAATCCGCCAAAGCATCAAATTACGTTCAAAAGCCGCATCGCTTAAACTGCTGTCGATGTCCTGCGCCAAGGCGCTGAAAAATTTGCCCGGAAATAAAAACTCGTAATTGCCCCAGACTTTAAATTGACCGGCTAACTGCTGCGATAACCAGCGCTCCATGCCCTGGCTTTGAATCAAGAAGACTTCCTTGGCAAAAGGCGATGCCAACGGCGCGTTTTCAATGACTGCGCACAGGTGGGCGAGCAGGTTTTCGGTTTTGTTGGAGCTGTGCAGGATGAACATAAGGATTTTAATTTATCGTTGCGGCATTCTTTAAGCTAATTAAGCGGTATCAAATAAACTAAAAAACAGAACACGGATGCCACGGATCGGACGGATTGACACGGGTTTCTTTTATTATTCATACGCTTGAAATTTTTCTCTGTTGATCCGTGCGGATCGGTCAAATCCGTGGCATCCGTGTTCTATTTTTTTAGGGCGTGCCTTAGCGGCTCCAAAGGCGCGCACGGCACGCCCTACAACGGATGGCACAGCCGCCGCTGGAGAACAAAGCTTTTCCGGATAACACTATCTGCGGTATTATCACACACCATTTACTTACCTATAACTAAAATCAGGATGACCTTATGACGCAAGACGAGTTAAAACAAAAAGTGGCTCAAGCCTCCATGCAATATATTAAAGATGTTTCCATTGTCGGCGTAGGCACCGGCTCTACGGTGAAACATTTCATCGACTATTTGGCCGATTTTAAAGGACAGATTGAAGGCGCGGTCTCCAGCTCCGAAGTCAGCACCGCGCATTTGAAAAAAGTCGGCATTCCGGTACTGGATCTAAACGCGGTCGGTACGCTGGATGTTTACGTGGACGGAGCGGATGAAGTCAGTCCGCATAAACACCTGGTTAAAGGCGGCGGCGGCGCGTTGACCCGCGAGAAGATTATCGCCGCGGCCAGCAAAAAATTCGTCTGTATTGTCGACGAAACCAAGTGCGTCGATGTGCTGGGCAAGTTTCCTTTGCCGGTTGAAGTGATTCCGATGGCAAGAAGCTATGTCGCCAGGGAACTGGTTAAATTGGGCGGCCAACCGGTATGGCGGGAAAACTTTGTCACCGATAACCACAACGTGATTCTCGATGTGCATAACCTGGATATTATCGAGCCGATCAAGCTGGAACAAATCATCAACAACATTACCGGCGTCGTCACTGTCGGCATTTTCGCGATGCGTCCCGCAGACGTAGTGCTGATCGGCAAGGGTAACGAAGTTATTACCCGTTAAGCTTGTTGGCAGGCCGGGCCGCATTGCGCCCGGTTTGCTCCCTTTCACCTATTGCACTACCGAGCCCCCTGGAACAACAGGTCTTTCCTCGTAAATTCCGGTTAATTTCCGTTTGAATTCATCGGAAATCAACCTGGAATCCTGCTTGCTTTTTACTACGCGCGGCGTAATCAGGACAACCAGCTCTGTTTTGGTGTTGTTTCTGGATGTTCCTCCAAATACCGGCCCTATCCATGGGATATCCTGTAACAAAGGAATGCCGTTTTTGTCATTACTGTTGGTTTCTTCAATTAAACCGCCTAATACGATGGTTTCCCCATCACTGACAGCCACGGAGCTCTCGATCTCTTTTTTCTGAATGGTGGGCGAAGTTGAGACGCCTGTCGTTGTATTCTTCGGCGTACTGACGACTTGCTTGATTTCCATGATAACCATACCGTTCGCATTAACTCTGGGCGTAATTTCCAGGGTAACACCGGTATCCTTATATTGAATGGTATTGGACTGGGCTATGCTGGCAGGAGCTGCACCGCCGCCGGCGATAGGAACCGATGTGCTGCCGGTTTGTATCGGCACTTGGTCGCCGACATTTATTTTCGCTTCCTGATTATTCAATACCATGAGCGACGGCGAAGAAATCACATTGATATTGTTTCGAACGGCTTGCGCATTTAAAAGGGCTTTCACCGCTCCCGAACTGTATATTGCACTCAATCCGCCTGTTGCGGCGGCCGCGGCGGCAGCGGTCGCAGCCGTCCCAAACTGACCCGCAAATGTCGGTGTGCCGGTCGTGGGAGGATTATTGTTGCTACTAATCGCATCGTTCCCTTGGGATAAATACCAGGATATTCCGTACTTCAAATCATCGGTTAACGTAACCGAGACGATCGTCGCATCAAGCAATACTTGCAGCGGCAATGCATCAAGCTGCTTGATGATGGGGAGTATCACTTCATACTCCTGTGGCGTGGCGACAACAATGACCGAATTATTGGCCGCATCGGCAATAATTTTTACCTCGCCCACATTGGCGACTTCCGCATCTCCGGTTTGCGTGGAGCCTGTACCGGTTGACGATTTTCTGGACTGCCTGTCACTCGCCTGTTTATTGGTTACTTCAGCCGCAGTTTGCCCTGGAGCTACTTTGGCCGGTCTTTCTTTTCTGGCGGCGCCGGCAAAAATCTCATTTAACGTTGCCGCCAGTTCTTCAGCATCGACATTTTGAACCCGGTAAACATTCACGCCGCCGCCGGATGCCGTATTTGCCTTATCCAGACGAAATATCCAGTTTTCAATATCCCTTAAATAACTGGCCTGATGCGTAATCGCCATAACAGCATTCAATCTTTCAACGGGAATAAAGCGGAAAAACTCATTGCCTCCGTCTCCCTCCTTACCCTTTTTATAAAAAATCTCCTCCAGTTCTTTGATCAGCGTTTCCGGTTCAACATGCATCAAGGGGAACAGGCCGAATGACCGCCCTTTCAACATATCAACATCGAAAGTGCTGACTATGTCCATTACCCGTCCCACTTCGTCAGGGGTACCGGAAGCGATCAGGATATTGCGCGTGGCATCGACATTGAGAATGGTCTTTTCCTGCACCAGCGGCTTTATCACATCGACAATGTTCTGTACGGGTACATTTCTGACCGGGATAACCCTGACTTGGAAACCGGTCTTGCCGGTACCGCTGGGAGCTGAAAAACCGGAACTGTACAAAGCTTCGCTGGCCGGTTCGATATGGTAAATGTTCGCATCCCTGATCAGTACCGCGTTATTCATGCGCAGCAGCATCTCCAGAGTGGGGATGAGTTCGTCCTTGGCTAAGGGCTCGGTTGTTTGCAGGGTAATCTTGCCTGTCACTTTGGGGCTGAGCACGTAGTTCAGTCCGAGGATGTCGCTTAACACCACTTTGGCCACTTCCCCCAAATCGGCTTCGTCGAAATTAAGGCTGTACGCGCCCTCGCCTTTACTCTTGCCTTTCCTGTGCGGCGTCGTTGTCTCGGTCAAAAAACGGTTGGTGCCCGGATATAATTCAGGCTTGGCCTGCTCTGCTCCGGTAGTCGGCACTTTGTTTTGCAGTTCTTTTATACTCACATCGGCCTGATCTTTTTTTATCGGCGTCAACGGCAATTTGGCGGCCTGCTTAGGGCCGAGTGTCTCGCAGCCCGATAGCATTAAGCCTGCGAGCACCAAACCGGACGCTGTTGTTATTTTTTTTATGTTAGTCATCATTGGTTACCCTCGGGTATATCTTCACTAGAGTCTGGTGGAGGTTCAGGAATAACTTCAGGTGCCGGTGCAGCCGGAGGAGGCGCCGGCGCATGATTAGGCGCCGCCGGCATTTCTCGGCTGGGCTTCTGCTGAGATAATTGTTTTGATTTCGGTTTTCTTAGCAACAGTTCCTTGTCTTTATCGCCTTGCTTAAGCACGACTTTGTCCTTGCCTATTTCGGTCAACTTCCAACCGCTAATCTCATCGCCTACGCTTATTTTTCGGTAATTGTCTTTGGCAACCTTTGCTGTAGTTCGGCTGAATAATGCCGAGACCGTTGTTTTTGTACTATAGATTCCGTCCAACTGCCAATCGAAAGTCTCCGGTTTTGCCGCCGCTTGCGCGGTTTCAGGCTTTGTTTCGGCGACAGGTCTTCTGCCTTTGATAAATAACGGTCTGGCAACCAAGTCGACATAACTTTCTTCCGGCTGTTTGGTCAGTTCTATTTGCGGCAATGTGTCTACTTTATAGTCTTGCGGTTTTGCCGAGGCTATCGATACCAACAAGTTGTGCCGCATGTAGCTTGCATATAACCATTCCCCGGCGATCGCCAGACACAGGCCGATGCAGACGGATAACAGTAATTTTATGATTTTCCTATTCATGCCGGTTGCTTTCTCATAAAACTCACCGCTTGAAAGTTAATATTCAGTTCGTTACTCGGTTCGACCTGATGGGTTATCTTGCTTCTTACGCCGCGCATCGGCCTTATCTCTATCTGATCGATAACAATCAGCGGCGTCGATGTCTCCAGCTTGTACAGCACGGAGCGCAGCACTTCGCTAGTCCCCGTCATCCTTACGCTAACGGTGATCCGGCTAAATTCTTCCTTGGTGCTCAGAGGCAGCGCCTGGGTGCTGCTCAATTGCCCGCCGGCCTCGACAACGGTTTTTTTGATAAACTCCTGAACCTCGGCCGAGGCTAAAGCGCCGGTACTCTGCCGATTCAAAAGCCCGCGCTGTTGATACTGGCCTTTTATCGCATTCATGCTTGCAATGACGGCGTCTTTTTTTGCCAAAATACGTTCGTATTGCTGTAGCCTGAACGCGAGATTATTCCTGGCCTCGTGCAGTTCCAGGCCTTTGTTAAGCACAGGAACGATAACGGCCAAGCCGACCGCCAGTATCGCCGCAATCAGCAAGCCTACCGCCAGCCATCGCTGCATTTGTTTGCTACTGGCCTTGACCATTCACGCCTCCCGCCATCGCCGAGGATGGTGTGTATTGCGCAAACTCGCTGGGAACAGCCGCGGCATTCGGCTGCGCCGATGGCGCTGCACTTGCAGGGAGAACGTCAACAGTAATCTGGAAGCGTTCCTGGCCGCTGACTTTATCCTGGGTAACCGGCGACACGAAGCGGGCGTTGGCGAATAATTCGGAGTCTTCCAACGCGCCAAGCAATGCTGAAGCGGCAGGCGACTCGCCCTGTATTTGCAGATGCCCGTCCGAATACTGCAAATAAGACAGCCAGGTATTGTCTTTTATCAGCGCGCTTAAGGCGTTCAACATATCAAGCACCGATGGCGCTGCGTTTTTCTCCTCTATCAACAGCCGTGTTTCATCGACCATCGCATCGATGTCCAGTTGCAGGGCTTTCACTTCCTTGGCCTCCTTTTCTATCGCATCGATCTTTTCCTGCAAAACATTGACCGTCCGGTATTCGGACCAGACCGGCATCGCCAACACGATGCCCAGCAGTAAAAATACCGCCGCAACCAACGCTGTATAAATCAGGCGCGGGGTACTGGCGGTTTTGTCCCGGAGCTGTTCCGGCAATAAATTGTAGCCGTCATAGCGTTGCTCAAGATCATTCGGCGCGCCCTCATAATCGACGAATAGCGGCGACATGCCCATGGTTTTGATGTCCTCATACAGCGCATCAAGCTTTTCCTTAGGCGTTAACACCAATATGACCCTGATTTGTCCGGGTTCATGCTCGCCATCTATCGGCTTCACCGCAAAATAAACCTGGTCCGCCTTGAACGGCGTATAGCGGTCAAGTTCATAGGCAACGACTTGCGCCAGGTTTTCTTTTACCGCGGACGGCAGGGCCAGCTCTTTTTGAATAGCATCCTGTCCTGTCAGCCGAACGATTAAATTCGCTTTAGCCAGTCTTGGATCTTTGGCTCGCAAAGCCCTATATTGCGCTATCCCCGATGCGTTACGTTCCAATGCCGCTAAATACTCGACTTGTCCGTTGGTTATGTCGGTTCCCAGCTGGCTTTCGTCATAAGGAATATCCCTGGCGTTCAGCACGTAGCTCAGCACTAATTGCTTGCCTTTGGGCCGGACGATAATAAAACCCTGTTTCTCATTAACCAGCTGCCTGATTTTTTCGGGCACCAGAAAATTAAGTTCGCGCAACCACCAGCGGAAGAACTTTTTAATATCCAGATCAATTGTTGAATTCAGGTTCGGCATACAGTCTCACTAGTAACTCATCTTCGTTATCCGCAAACAATGACCCCTCGACAGCGTTGTGCTGCCATTTCAGCACCTGAAACGGCGACGCCCCCAGCGCGTTATCCGACTTTTTTATCAGCGCCCGGACCACGGCCGTGGCGCCGTCATCCAACTGCGCTTCGCTTACCACCGTAACCGCGCTTTGTTGTGCCGCGCCGGCGGGATTCGCTTGCCCCGGCGCGACGCCTTGATTAGCGGTTCCCGCCGCGCCAAGTCCCGGCTGGATTGAGGTAGAAGCGGTAAACGGCGGCGCCGGCAGGCCGTTTATCGCACTCTCGCGTCTGGCGGCTATATATTCGTCTATCAAGCCCGCACCCACGCCCGGTAAGGTCTGCAAAACTTCTTTAGAGGCCTGGGTCAAATCAACCTTCGCTTGTCCCGAATAAACGGTGACTAGGTTTTCAATCGATTTGAACACTTGTTCATTCATGCCCAAGACCATCTGCAACTCCTCAACGGACTGGAACGGTTTGTTGCGCGGCGCATAACTCAATCCGGCGTCCTTGTATTCTTTTTTCTCCGCGCCGCCTATATGCACCAGGTCATCGGCGTCGCGCCAATCGAGAATCGCGCTGACCAGCTTGGTTTGCGCTTCTTCGTCCATCGGCGCATGAACGATAAGCTGCTTCAATAACGCTTGATCGGCGCTGTTTATATCGATCTTGCCGGCTTCGGATAGCAGCCTGATCCTGACTCTCGAACCGATATAGTCAACTTGGTAAATACTGCCGTCGGTACGCCAACGTTGCTGTTGATCCGGATGCATCAACATCAGCTCGGCAATCGCCAGCCCCGATTCCGCAATGGCCGTGGCCTGGGCATTAGTGCTGCTGCCGGCGACAATGCCCGCTTCCCGGCGCATAGTGAGCGCGAAACTGCCGGCCATGATGGTTAGCAGGCTTAACACCCACAACACCAGAACCAGCGCGAAGCCTCTAGACTTGCTCAATCGAGACCCTTTACCGCCGGCGCGCCGTTTGCCGTGTTTGTCGCAATCGCCGTGCCCGTCACTTTAAGTTCTATAATCATTTCCGGCCAAAAAACGCCGTTTGCCGTATTAATGTTGATCTTGACCAATTGCGGTTGAACGTTTTTTTTCAGCCATTCGTCTTGCCAGCCGCTTTTGCCCGTCTCCTCATCGATACCAAAATAAGCCACGGTAAAAGCGCTGACATGCCTTAACAAAACCTCCTCTTCCTTATGCCATTCCTGGCCCTCGGTTACCGGAAAAAACGGCGTTATCGCCACCTTGATAATTTGCTCTCCATCTTGTTTATCCTGCGTTACGGAAAACAGCTGCATGCCCGATCTACCGGCGCTTGCAGGAAAAACCGAAACAAACTGCAAGGCGTTTTTTCTGCCTTGGAAAGAGAATGTTCTATTCATATCGTCCGTGTTTGCACCGGCCCCCGGCTGGTTCGCGGCGGATGCGTTGTTTCCGGCAACCGCGCCGGAAGATCCCGGCTGGCTTGCGGCAGTCCCGCCGCCACCGCTACTAAAATCATTCCATAACGGTATCGCCGAAGATAAATGCCGCTGAAAAAAGTTATGGACTACGGCAACCTCATTCACTTCGGTTATTTTGTTTTCTCCCTGCTCCCAGCTTTGAGCGCAAGTTCTCAAGCTACTGAACAACAGCACCACCATGATGCTTAACAGGGTCATCGCGATCAAAACTTCAATCAGCGTAAAACCCATTGCGTATCTTGAACCTGGGAAACGGTGCGCGATGCGCCTCCGGCCTTGAACCTTGAACCTTGAACCTTGAACCTTCCTCATAACGTCTTGTTCGCCAGTTTCAATGTTATTAATTCAACCCGCCTATCGCCCCAACTCACCGTAACCTTAACTTTAAACAGCGCTGCCGGTATGGACGTGACATCGAGGTTTTCAGCGCTGAACTGGAACGGGCTAACCGACACCCGCCAACGGTATTTTTTATCCTCCAACCCGGCGTTTTGGCTTGGCGTCAAAGGCGTTTTCTCAGCCGTTTCCGCCATCAGAGACTCGGCGATCCGGACGGCGGCGGTATATTCCTCGGCAACGCCCGCGGTATTAACGCCGCCGGAAAATATCTTCAGCAAAATACCCAGGGAAAGCGCCAGAATTGAAAACGCAATCAGGATTTCCAGTAAAGAAAAGCCGCGCTGTTTATTCATTTTCAAGCTCAACTTGGCCGGTTAACCAATTTATATCGATTTTCCACTTTGTATTGCCTCGCTCCAGCGTGATTCTTCCGCCGGTGGAGGAGCCGTCGGCAAAAAACCGTATACTCGCCATCCCTTTCCCGGCCACTTCGGTTTGCGCAGTCACCACGGTGACATTAATACCTTCGGGTATCGGATAAGTCTTGTTCCGCCCGCTGACCGTGTAGCTGTTGTCGGTCAGATCAAGATCAAGCGTGGCGTCCCGATGCGTCATTAAAGCCTGGCCTCTGGCATAACGTAACGCTGAAACGATGTCCCTTGCCGCCGCCTTGATTTCTGTCGATTCATTTCCCGATGACAGGTTAAGACCGATCACCGAAAAACCCAGCACCACGACAAAAAGCACGACGGTTAATTCCAGCAGGGTGAAGCCGCGTTGCGCATTGCTTCTCGGCATGCTGGGCTGAGGCTGCGTTCCCGCGCTGCGCTTCACTGTCATTAAATTAAGCGCTAGTTCCCAAGCTCCAGCTTGGGAATTCAGTGCAGGAAGCTCCAGCTTCCCGTCTCGCGAAGCTGCGACTGCATGGATGCAGGAGGTAGAGCAACGCAGGGAGCAGTTGCCGAGAGCTTCGCCTTCTGGGTTCCCAAGCTGGAGCTTGGGAACCAGCGAAGACTTAATGACAGTGGCGCAGCTCTTAAGATCGAGCCGAACCTTTCGCCTTTCGTCCTTAGCCTTATAGCTCACTCCCAACTAACAACATCCTGATCTTCGCCGTTGCCGCCTTCCTTGCCGTCCGCCCCTAAGGTGAACAAATCGAATTTTCCGTGCTCACCGGGCGCAACATAGTGATATTCCTGTTGCCATGGATCCAACGGCATTTTGGCTTTACGTAAATAAGGGCCATTCCAGCGCTTGGCGCTATCGGGCGATTCAATCAAAGCTTTCAAGCCTTGCTCTGTGCTCGGATAGCTGCCCAAGTCCAGTTTGTACATATCCAGGGCCGCCGACAAATCTTCAATCTGCACTTTGGCCGCCTTGGTTTTGGACTCGCCCATATGCTTCATAACCTGCGGCCCGACTATCCCGGCCAGCATCGCAATAATGCCCAACACGACCAACAACTCAAGCAAGGTGAAGCCGCCAAGACGCGAAGGACCTGCCTTTTTCGCCTTGAACCTTTCGCCTTGCATTTTGAGTCTTTGTATTTGTTTCATAATCTTTTCCTATTTTTAAAAAGCCAAATCATTAACACTCAGGATAGCCAGCAGGATCGATACGATGATGCCTGCAATCATCAGCCCTAATGAAATTATCAAAGCCGGTTCCAGCAATGCCAGCATGCGCTGTATCGCCACTCTCAGCTGTTTATCGTAAATCGTCGCCACCCTCAGCAGCATTTCCTCGAGACGTCCGGTCTCTTCGCCCATCTTTATCATTTGCATCGCCATCTTGGGGAATATGCCTTTCTCCAATAATGCATCCGACATATTTTTACCCTGTTTCAGCTGCTCTTCGGTATCCTGAATGGCTGCGGCCAACACCAGATTGTCTACCGTTTCGCGAACGATCACCAAAGCCGACAAGATCGAAACGCCGTTGCCCAATAAAGTACCCAGCGTCCGGCTAATGTTGGCAGTTTCCTTGTTCAGGATAATGGTCCCGGCCAACGGCAGTTTTAAAAACCGCCCGTCCCACACCTTCTTTCTTACCGGATCGGCTAGCTGAAGATTCATATAAGCGCTGATTAAAACAACGCCCAAAACCAGCATCCACCAATAACTTTGCAGCCACTCGGCCAGACCGACCACGATTTGGGTCGATACCGGCAACGCCTTGCCCGCGCTTTCGAACATCTCGGAAAACTGCGGCACCACGAAAGTCAGCATCACAAAAAGCGAGACTAGCGACATGATCAGCAAAATAGCCGGATAGATTAATGCGGTGCTGACCGTCTCTTTTAATTCCCGCGAACGCTCCAGATATTCGGACAAGCGCCCCAATACTTCACCCAAACTGCCGCCAGCCTCGCCGGCGCGTATCATGTTCAGGTAAAACTTGCTGAAAATACCGGACTGCTTTTCCAGCGCATCGGCCAGCGTCGAGCCGCCTTTGACTTTTTCCAGCACCCTGCCGATCAGCTTGGCGACCCGTTCATTGTCTTCCGTCAAATCGATCAAAACCAACAAGGACTTATCCAGCGGCAAGCCGGATTCCAGCAAAGTCGCCAATTCGCCGGTGAATAAGGCGATGTCTTTCTGCGATAGCTTGGACTGTTTTACGCCCAGGCTTAAACCCAAAAACGATTTGGCGCTGGCCGGTTGCACACGAATCGGGATATAGCCTTCCGCCTGCAAAGCGGCAATCAACTTGCGTTCATCAATTGCGTCCCTGACGCCTTCTTCGGTTTCTCCCAGACTATTAACCGCTTTATAAGCAAATAACATTATGTTTCCGACGTAACCCGCAACACTTCTTCTATTGTAGTGAGCCCTTGCAGGGCTTTGACCAAACCGTTTTCATACATCGTGGTCATGCCTTCTTCAATGGCCAGTTTTTCAATGGCTCCGGCTTCTTCATGCGCCATGATCAACTTACGCAGGGGATCGGTCATTTGCAAAAACTCGATAATCGCCATCCGGCCGCGATACCCCAAACCGTTACATGATGGGCAGCCGGCCGGTTTATATAAGATAATGTCGCCAGCCGGAGCGAAGCGTCTTAGCTTCATGCCATCGATAATATCCTGGGGCGGCGCATAGGCTTGCTTGCATTCAGGACATAGCTTTCTTACCAGCCGTTGCGCCAATATGCCGTTGACGGTAGAGGTCAGCAGGTATTCTTCCAAGCCCATGTCCAGCAAGCGGGTGACGCCGCCGGCCGCATCGTTAGTATGCAGCGTCGATAACACCAAATGCCCGGTTAGCGCCGACTGCACGGCGATTCTTGCGGTCTCAAGGTCGCGCATTTCGCCGATCATGATCACATCGGGGTCTTGCCGCACGATAGAGCGTAACGCCGACGCAAAGGTCAGGCCGATTTGCGGTTTTGCCTGGATCTGGTTGACCCCTTCCATCTGGTATTCTACCGGATCTTCAACGGTAATGATTTTCCGCTCGGAGGTGTTGAGCTGTTTTAGCGCGGCATACATGGTGGTCGATTTTCCGCTACCGGTCGGCCCGGTAATCAGGATAATGCCGTGCGGCTGGGACAGCACCTCGACAAACTGTTGCAAATGCTTGCCGGCAAAGCCCAGCGCGGCAAAGTCCAGCACCGTGGTTTCCTTGTCCAGCAAACGGATCACCACGCTTTCGCCGTACATCGTCGGTATCGTCGAAACCCGCAAATCCAACTCTTTGCCCAACATTTGCACCTTGATGCGGCCATCCTGGGGCAGTCGGCGTTCGGCAATGTTCAGCTTAGCCATGATCTTGATCCGCGAAATCACCGCCGCAGTGGATTTGACCGATGGCGCATCGATGTCCTTTAACACCCCGTCGACCCGCAGCCTGACTTTTAGCGATTGCTCAAAAGGCTCGATGTGAATATCCGAGGCCCGGCTTTCAATCGCCCGCTGCATGATCAGGTTAACCATTTTGATCACCGGCGCTTCACTGGCCAGGTCTTTTAAATGCTCCAGATCTTCCTCGCCCAGATCGTCGACCGCCAGATCGTCAACCAGCTTATCCATTTGCGAGCGGCCTTCGCCGTATTGCACTTCCAGCGCCGCATCGATTTCCGAAAGCAGGCCGACTTTAGGGATGATGTTTTTCCCGGTCGCCAGTTTTAACGCATCGATCACAAAGCGGTCTTCGGGGTCCATCAAAGCGACGCTAATCTCGCCGTCAGTGTGGCTCAAACCGATGACATGATAATTTTTTAAAAAGCGTAACGGCACGGTTTCCGGCAGCTGCATTTCTAACGAATATTTATCCGGCGCTACCTTTTCAAAACGGCCCGATTCGACAAAGGCATCGGCGACATCCAGTTCCGAACACAAGCCTAATTTAACCAATAATTGCGGCACGGTTTCCGACACCGAAGTCCGCTGCACGCGCTCGACTTTTTTTAACTCAGAGGCAGAAAGCTTCTGTTTATCCTGCAAAACGGTCAGCAACGATTCATACGCCATTTTTAAAAACCAATGAGAACTGTAGTTAGTGTTTGTAGATTAGAGCGTTCAACTTATTCAAGCAATAAGTGCTATTACTTAAATAGTGAATCCGCTATTGACGTGAATGTTTTCGATTTGAAGTGATTTTCTGAGGGCTAAAAATTCTGCTTTTAAGCTGGAGCGGTTTGCTATGGAGTCCTGCTTTTTTGTTCATAACGACAATAAAAATCTCAATTGTTCACTGACGTCCTTAATCGAATAGTCCTGCTTGCTGTATTTTATACCGATTGACGATTAAGGCGGGCTTAATTCTTGGCTATCTTATTGGCGGAGTTACTTCGATAAAGCTGTGAACAGTTATAAGCGGCGTGTAGCTGCGCTTTTTAAGGACGGTGAAGATCGATATTCTGCAAGTTTTCGCCATGCTCATTCTTGGCGTCCGATACACAAGGAAAGACTTGGCCCCGGATTTTTGCTTTAAATTAACTTTGAAATTTCTTGTTTGATAGGAAAGAGCGACAGGTTAACGTTATGCGCATAGACATGTTGTTGTCGATACGAACTGCGCTCGTTTCTTATCCGTAACACAAGTTCGCTGAATGCTTCGGCCAGAAGACCCTCATCGCGTGTTTTTACAAGAAAAGCCATGGCGCCGCTTTGGACATCATAGCCACTGCAATTGGCTGAGCCGCTTCCAAAGCAGCCGTCCCAGGCGCTTAATTCCGGACCCAGCCAATATTGAGCATGTGGGATAGTCAGTGCTATTTCCAAACCTTTGGGGTCCATATCGCTGAAGACGATGACGGTTTTGCCGGCGCCGAAACGCTGCAAAAAATCGCAGCAGGCCTTGGCCTTGGCGCCGCTTTTGTGATCGCCGCGATAGACCCATAGGGCTTGCCGGCCTGATAGCGGCAGTTGCCAAGTATGGCACAACGGCATGATATCCAGGTTTTCGACGACTACGATAGTCTCGTGCTCGACTGTGTTAATACTGGCGTTCAGGCACAGCAGGCCGGCCGTCTTTATGCTTTCGGGATGGAGTTGTATTTGCGCGCCGTTGACTCGGACGATGCCGTCCGCACTGTTCAATAACAGCTGGTCATCGCTGGCCGGATTGGCGGCCAATTTTTCGTTGGCGTGATATTTGGCCATTTCCAGGCGGCCGTCCGGAAGTTGCTCAACTATGAAAGGATCCAAGCCCAGTTCATCCATGACGCGTTGGCGCAAGCGGCGTTTGTCTTCGACGCTGAAAATCAAACTACTGTTACAAACATAGCCGCAACCGTAACGATCGATTACCTTTTGGCTAAGAGGACTGATGCGGCGCTTGCTGTCTTGGTCCGGCTTGTCCCTGACCAACTCACTAATCCAGCGATACATCGGCCGATCCATATCACGCCACCCGCTGCAACAGGATTTCTTCGATAATCCGGTTGCCGTCGAAACCTTCCAGGATTTCGCCTTGCATATCCAACGCAATCGTGCGGCGCATGCGTTGCGGCAAGCAGCAATATTGCGCGAACACCATGTCCAGCCACAGCTCCGCTTTGATTGCCAAATCTTGCTCGCCCCAATAACGCAGCGCCGAAACCTTGCCGCCTTGCTGTTCAAGGGCAAGCGCAAGCAGGTTTTCGATGTGGCTGTCGTACAGGTCTTGATCGTATTCGCGCTGGCCTGGAACCTCGGTATCCAACGGCTCCGCGGCACTATCCCTAGCCAGCGGCGCGACCGGTTTGGACTGGCGCCGCAATTCCTGGACAATCGCGGCCAGGTCGGCCTGCAACACGACATTACCGGTGTCGATGCCCGGTTGGAGTTTCAGCCCTGCGCCTCGGCGCAACAAGTCGGGAACGTCGGCTTCCCCGCTCCAGTCCAGCGGCTCCCATTCGGGATGCTGCCTTAAAAACTGGGCCATGGCCCGGCAGCGGTTGGCGGTTTGCTCCTGCAAGCGCAGTTTGAACAACAGCTCTTTCATGCGCCCGACGATGCCGGTCAGCCGTTCGACGATGCTTTTGTATTGATCGATGAAGCGGATGATTTTCCGGCTCAATTCCGGCGGAATGTCGCTCCAGCTCAGCCAGTCGTAGCAGTCGGTTATCCTGACCTGGTTCAGTTCCTGCACCAGTTGCTGCGCATAAGCCAGCGCCCGTTGGTTCTGCCGGATTTTGCCGTTCAGCGAACTGACGAAGCCGAACTGGCTGGTGATCGCCGCGAACATCACGCTCAGGCTGTTTTCCAGCGCTTCGATCGCTTCGTACAGGGTATCGTCGATTTGCTCCAGATGATGGTGGGCTTCGTCTTGACTGTTCTGTTCCAGCGCCCGGCGGTAATCCTCGATTTCCTGCTCGACGCTGACGATCATCTTGGCCATGTTGATGTTTTGCCGGTAACGCTGGTTGCGCAACAACATGCGGTCGATCAGGCGCTTCAAATCGCCGGTCAGGCGGTATTCGTCGCTGGTGTCGGCGTTGCGCAAAATGCCGGATTTCTTCAGGCTGTCGATTGCGTTGCGGTTGTCGTCGTCGGCAAACACGGTGCCGTTGATATAAGTTTGCGCCAACAGTTGATCGGCGCCGGCCAGCTTGCGGATTAAGCCCGCGATCTGCTCGTGGTCGAAACTCATAAAAACAGTTCCTGTTGCTCACCGTCTTCGCCGCCGGCCGTATGCTGGTCCAGTTCCAGGTTTTCGGCGTCGTTCAAAAAGGCGATGATCTTATGCAAATAATTGATCTTGCCGGTGGCGATGTAAACCGAGGCTTGCGCATTGGGCCGCGCCAGATAACCCGATTGTTCCAGTTTTTGCAACACCCAGGACAACTGTTCGGCAATCGTGGTTCTGTTGGTCTTGAACAGCGTTAACTGGGTCAGCCGGTTCAATTGCTCCGACAGCGACGGCTCATGCTCGATGGCTTGCAGCAACAGATGCAGGCGAATTTCGTCGCGGGCCCGGATCGGCATATCCTGGCCTAGCGCGGTCATGACCATGTCCATCCATTCGACCACCGGCCGCAATTGCGAACGGGTTTCGGAGAAAGCGTCCCGGATCGCCGCGCGGTTGCTGTCGTCGATGACAGTGTAGGCGGCGTAAAACAGCTCGCCGTCCAGATTCAGCAATTCCCGGTCCAACGGCTGCAAAAACGCGTTGATCTTGTCCGCGTTGGCCGGCTGCGATAAATACTCGAAAGCGTCGGGGTAAGCGGTCGGACAAATAAAGTGGCCGCTGAGCAGGGCTTCGGCGACGTGCTTAAACATGGGCGGCCTCCTTCGGCAGTGCGTTCAACAATCGATCCAGCTTGCTTTGCGGCAGTTCCACTTCGTGCAGTTTTTGCCGGTCTATCAGATAGCGGCGTTTGAACAGGCCCAGCACATGGCGGTCGGCGGTCGGTGTTGCCGACAGAATATGGATGTCCTTGTTTTCTAACAGGGTCATCATTGCCTCGATGTTTTCCGGGGCCAAGTCGCCCAGTTCGTCGATGGGCCAGCAAACCACGGTCTGGCTTTGCTTGCGCAGCATTGAAGTGACGCCGGTGAAAAAGGTGATCAAGGCCAGATAGGACAGTCCGGTGGAACTGACATCCTTCAATTCCCTGGCGTTGCGGGCATGCTTGAGCTGGCCGTTTTCGAAAATGCTGAACTCGATGTCGAACAGCGCCAAATGCTTGATCTTAACGCCGGTGGCCGGCAGCAGCGCGGTCAGTTCGCCCATCGCCTGCACCAGCGCATCGGGAATATCCTCATGGCCGCTCAACTCGGCGCTGTCGCGGTACTGGCCGTAGTGGTCGCCGAATTTCTTCAAAGCCTGCCAGTATTCCAAATCGCTCATCTTCGAGCGGATGTTGACGGTGATCTCGCCTAGTGCGGCGAAATAGCGTTCCTCGCTGACGTACTTGGACAGCTCGGTGCCGGTGCTTTTGATGGCGCGGTCGAAGTTATGCAGGTGCAGGTAAAAGTTGTTGACGCTGGATGCGTGCAATTCGATTTGCTGGGCCGTGGCCTGTTTGACATGGCCGACCATCTGCAACACGTTGATTAACGGCTGCTCGATCTCCAGCGCTTCGGCCCGGAAAAATTCGCTATGCTGGGGCGCGGCGTTCTGGGCTTGCGACCAGGCTTCGGCCAATTGGCTGTGTTGGTGTTTGTTAAACAACTGCACCAAAACCTGCCGGCCGCTTTGAATATCGCGCTCCTGGCGCTTGCGCGAGTTCAAGGTGTCCTGCGTCAGATGAGGCAGCGTGCCGGGCGCATATTCGGGCAGGTCTTCGGCGCGGATCGGCGGGCAATTCCGCAATTGATCGGTACATTGATCCAGTTGCGCCAACAGGCTGTTGTTTTTCTTCAGTTGCTCTTCCTGGACGCCGATTTGTTGATTCAATTGCGCCCGTTGCCGTTGATAATCCTGCTTCAGCCGCTCGATTTCGTCCTGCAACTGCCGGATTCGGCGCTGGCAGTCGTCGCGTTGCCGACAAAGCTCCGGGTGCTGTTGCCAGCGGTTTTTCAGCCAGTCTTGATAATCGTCGGCTTTGCGTTGGAAGCTTAGCGCTTCGTTTTCCAGGCGTTCGGCTTCCTTAAGCCTGGCGGTCAGCTTAACGACGGTATCGTCGTTGCCGCCGGCTTTTAAATCGCTGTTCAGTTGCTGCTCGATGCGCTTTTGTTCCTGCTTGAACTGCCCGGTATCGGCTTCGATGTGCTCGGCTATCGTTTCCAGCAGGTTTTTGCAGTCGGATTCGATGATGCCTTTGCGCGCCAGGTGTTCGTCTTGCGAGTCTTTTAGCGCTTGTTGGTGTTCGGTTTCGATGCTCGCCAGGGCTTGGTCGCAGGCTTTGATTTCGGCGGACAACCGGTTGATTTCCTGTTCCAGTTGTTGCCGGGCTTTTTCGGTTTCGGCTTTGACCTGGTCGGCCAGCGCATTAGATTCGCTGCGTAGCGTTTCCTCCTGGTTCTCGGCCTGCCTGACGCGCTGTTGCGCGGCGTCCAGCGCCGACTTGGCTTGTTCGCGCAATTTATTGGCGGCCTGTAAGCCGGCTTCCAACCCTTCGGCTTCTTTACCGAATTTAGTCACCTGCTCGAACAGGGCTTTTTCCTGTTGTTCCAGCCGGGCCTTGTCGGCCGTCAAATAACTGCGGTCGGCCAAAGCGTCCAGGTTGATCTCAAGGCCGTAAAAGTCGTTGCCCGGCTGGCCGCTCCAGTGCGGATTCAGGCCGGTATGGTCCAGCAGTTCCGGCGCGATGACCCGGCCTATGTTTTGCTGCCAGCCGTCGGCGTCCTGTTCCAGGAAATATTGCAGCGAGCCGGGTTCCGGCCGCAGGCGTTTCTGGCAGTCGGCATGAAGCTCCCGGCTGCGTTTGAGTTCGATTTTTTTATCCTTGAGCTCCTGTTCGGTTTGCTGGAAATGGCTCAATGTCTGTTGGTAATCGCTTTGCGCTTTGGCCTGGGCTTGATAAGCCTGTTTGGCGGCTTTGCCGGCGACTTCCAACGCGTCCCGGTTTTTCTGCTGTTGTTCGGCCAACGCGGCCGGAACCGGCGGATTTTTCTGCTGGTTTTGCTTGATTTGGAAATCGGTCGAAAATTGCCCGCGCTGTTCTTTTACCGGATGCAGGCGCGCTTCTTTATCCTGGGACAAACGATCCTTGCGCAGCTGGAATTCGGCATCCGCTTCCCGTAAGTCTTGGCTTTGCCGCAGTTGCGCGTCGGAGCGCTGCTGTTGGTAGAGTTGGATTTGCTTGTCGTGCCGGTGCTGCAATTCGCTGGCTTGTTTTTCGTAAAAGCGCTTGATTTCCTGGACTTTGTGCTCCAGCGCATCCAGCTCAGCCTGGATGTCTTGCTGTTCTTTTGCGTACTGCTCCCGCTTGGCGGCTTTCAGCGCAAAGCTTTCAGCGCCTTCTTTTTCATAATCCAGTTTTCTCGCTTCCAGCGCTTCGATCTGGTGGCTTAAATCTTTCAAGCGGCTGTTGGCTTCGATCAGCGCATCGTCTTTAGGCTCCAGCTGTTGCTTGTGGGCTTGCTGCAACTGGTCGCGCTGCCGGCTTAACTCTTTCAAGCTGTTATCCAGTGCTTCCGTTTCCTGCTGGCAGCTCTTGTATTGGCCTTGCGCCAGAAAGTTCAGGTGGGACAAAGATTTAAGAGTTTGCTTCAGTTCCGCTATGGTTTGCAGCAAGCGGTCGAAATCGGCGCGCTTGGCCTCGATTTCCCGCGCCGCATTCAAATCGGCCAGCCAAGCGTCGATGTGCTGCTTGTTCAACTGGAACGGCTGTTGTTCGTCTTCGTTTTGCAGGAAGGTTTGGCTGAGTTTGCCCCGGGAAATATCGATCAGCATTTGCTTGATAACGTCGAAATCGCCGATTTTTTCGATCACCGAACCGATGACTTTTTCGATGTGGTTGATCGGCGTTGAAGCCATCGCGTAACGGTTTTGCAACAGGCGCAGGTCTTTCTTGCCGCCGCTCAGGTGATGGCATTGGATGACGCTGCAATAGTCGTCGACCGCGACGAATTTGGAGACTTCTGTGGTGCCGCGGTAAAGCCGTTCTATGCTGTGGCTGTCGCGCGGGTAGCCGTTTTCGTTGATATAAAAATCCTGTCGGTACGGTGCGTCGATGAATTTGTATTTGGCGGCGCGGCCGTCGCTTTGCACCATCACGTGACAAATCTGTCCATGAGGCCTTTGATATTCGTAAACCAGGTAACTGCTGGCGCGCGGCAGGTAATAATCCAGAAAGCCTTTTTTGCTGCCGCTGCCGCCGACGATATTGCTGGGCCGCTCGCCCCAGAACAACTGCATCAAGCGCAGGAACGTGGTTTTGCCGGCGCCGTTGGTGCCGCTGAGATTGGTATGGCCGCCCAGTTTTAATAAAACGGTTTTTCCAGCCCAAAAGCTGTCGATCAAAATAATTTTTTTCAGCTGATAAATATCAGTCATGGTATTCCTTAAAATCAGGATGGCTCGCAGGTCATCCTGCAAATTGATTTAGCTAAAGGGACGTGGACAGTTTTAATGCAATATTGCGGCTATGAACAGTGCCCGCTTGACCGCCAATCGACGGTCTGGGCTTAGTGCTGCGAACGTGGTTTATTCACAACGATAATAAAAACTTCGCCTGTTCAATAATCTCCCGCTCATCAATATCCTTAATCGAATAATCCTGCTTGTTGAGCTTATACGGATTGACGACGGAAGCGGATTTGACCACTTTGTTGATGTCGGTTTGGTAAACCCGGCTGATAGGGGTCGGGCCGAAGATGGTGATTGATGGCCGGTTTAAGCCCCAAGCCATGTGGGTTGGACCAGTGTCGTTGCCGATCAGTAAATCGGCCTTGGTTATCAGGGCTTTCAGGCTGTTTAAATCCAGCTTGGGCATGACTTTGATCAGGCCGGATTGCGCCGCCATCCAGTCGGCCTTGGCTTTTTCCTGTTCGCTGCCCCAGATGACCAGGCAGTTTTGCTGCAATGCTTCGGCTATTTTTACGAACTTGGCGGCCGGATAGTTGCGGCTGTCCCAGGTTGAACCGATTACCAGTACGATGTTGGTCCGGTCTTTTGACAGGTAATCATAAATCTGCGGATCTTCGTTATTAAAAAACAAGAACGGTTTTTTGCCCAGGATTTGCTCTTTGCTGATGCCGACGCCTAACGGACTAGACATTATCAATGCATTTCTGTCGATGGTATTGGCATCGTAGGCACAGGCGACTTTGACATCATAAAACCATGATGCGGCTTTTTCACGGATTGAATCGGCATCGAATCCGGCAATGCGTTTTCCGGCCAACTTAGCAGTAACAGCCGATTTAATCAGCCCTTGGGCATCGATAACCAAGTCGTAGTCGTTGTTTGCGTAACTGCGGATTTTTTTGAACTGGGCAAAAATTCCGGCCTTATTGCTTTTTAGAGCTTTCAGGTTAACCGTCAAGATATTATCGATGTCGGGATTGTGTCTTAAAACCTCGGCAAAACGCTCCTCAACAATCCAGTCGATCTGAATGGTTGGGGAATGCGCTTTGATAAATTGAAGCGCGACCATCGCATGAACGATGTCTCCCAAAGCCGAGAGTTTTACGATGGCGATTTTCATAACGTTATTTTTGGGCTGCGATGGCGTCAAGCACCCGGTCAGGCGTAATGCCGGTCAGACAATTGCTATGGCCTAGCGGGCATTCGCGCTTGAAGCAGGGCGCGCAATCGAGATTCAACGAGATGATATGGGCCTTGTCGTTCAGCGGCGGTGTGAAGCCGGGATCGGACGAGCCGTAAACGGCGATAAGTTTTTTATCCAGCGCGGCGGCGACATGCATCAAACCGGAATCGTTGCTGACCACGGTGTCAGCCAACGACATTAAATCGACAGCTTCGGCTAGCGAGGTTCTACCGGTAAAATCGGAGCAAAGGCCGGAAGCTTTCCGATTGATTTGTGCGGCGTCGGCTTTGTCTTTTTCGGAACCGAACAGCCAGACTTGCCAGCCTTGGTCGATTTTATGCTTTGCTACTTCGGCAAAATATTCGGCCGGCCAGCGCTTGGCCGGGCCGTATTCCGCGCCGGGGCATAAAGCCAGGATTCCCGATGATAATGTTAATTTGAATTTATCGATGACTGCCTGTTGCCGGTCTTTGCCGATGGTTATTGCTGGCGGCGGACAGACCGGTGGCATCGACGCATCAACCGGCAAGCCCAGCGCGACGAAGCGCTGCACGGTCATGGTCAGCAGTTTTTTATCCAGCTTCCTGGCGTCGTTAAGTAAGCCCCAACGGCATTCGCCTATGTAACCGGTACGAACGGGAATATTAGCAAAAAAGGTTGGTATTGCGGATTTCCAGGAGTTCGGCAACAGGATCGCTTGATCGTAGCCTTTCGAGCGCAGGCTCAAACCCAGTTTGATCCGGTCGATCAAGCCGAATTTGCCGCGCGGCAATGGCATGATAATGGCGTTGCTGACTTCGGGCATTCTTTCCAGCAGCGACAAGGTCCATGCCGGCGCCAGTACGTCAATTTGACAGTTCGGGTGGGTATTTTTCAGGGCGATAAACAGGCTTTGCGCCATCACCATGTCGCCGACCCAGGACGGGCCTACGACCAGGATTTTTTTTGCGCGCTTGAGAATATTTGTGTCTGTACTAGTCATTTTACTTTCTTACCGCCGCATTCCGGCAGGGGATGAGAGAAACGGGCAAAAAAGGTTTCATGTGGCTAAAGACGGTTAGCGATATTCGGTATTACCATCCATGGCTACTGGATCCCGGCATTCCCTGCCGGGATGACGCATTAATAAGATGCCGTTATCTTAAAAATGCGTATCTATTCAGCGAAAAAAGAAATAGAACACGGATGACACGGATAGGACGGATTTACACAGATTTTTTCAAAATATTCTGGTTTTTTAATCGGTGATTATCCGTTTAATCAGTGTCATCCGTGTTCCATTAATCGTTTTTAGCATACGCTGAACAGTTACAAAAATGCTTAGGCGACGTAAGTCAACCAATCCGAATGATCATCCGCATGGTCGACCTTGCGGCCGTGGACGTAGTCGAAATACAGCGATTGCAGTTTCCGGGTAACCGGACCGCGGCTGCCGGAACCGATGACGCGGTTGTCCAGTTCCCTGATCGGCGTGACTTCAGCAGCCGAGCCGGTAAAGAACGCTTCATCGGCGCAGTAAATCTCATCGCGGGTGATGCGTTTTTCGGTGACCTCATAGCCTTGTTCCCTGGCAATGGTCATCACTGTCTCGCGGGTAATGCCTTCCAGCGCCGAAGTGGTTTCAGGCGTATAAATCTTGCCGTTGCGCACGATAAACAGGTTTTCCGCGCTGCCTTCCGCCGCGAAACCTTCATGATCCAGCATCAACGCTTCATCGTAACCGTTGGCGCGGGCTTCCTGCAAAGCCAAAATGGAATTGATGTAGTTGCCGTTGGCTTTGGCTTTGCACATGGTGCTGTTGTGGTGGTTGCGGGTATAAGACGAGGTACGGATACGAATGCCTTGTTCTATGCTTTCAGCCCCCAGATACGCGCCCCACGACCATGCCGCGACCATCACATGCACTTTCAGGTTATCGGCTCTCAAGCCCATGCCTTCGGAACCCAAAAAGCACATCGTGCGGATGTAAGCGCTGTCCAGGTTGTTCTTGGCAACAGCATCGCGCTGAACTTGATTGATCTCGTCTTTGCCGTAGGGCATCTTCATATTCATGATATGCGCGGAACGGAACAGGCGATCGGTATGGTCGTGCATTTTGAAAATCGCCGTGCCTTTTTCGGCGTGATAAGCCCTGATGCCTTCAAATACGCCCAGGCCGTAGTGCAAGGTATGAGTCAACACATGGACTTTAGCTTCGCGCCACTCAACCCATTGTCCGTCCAGCCAAATAACGCCGTCTCTATCGTCCATCGTCATCGTTTATTCTCCAACATTAATGTTTATTTATATATGTAAAGTATGGAACACGGATGAAACGGATTTTGACTGATGATCACTGATAAAAAACAAGATCAAATCCGTCTAAATCAGTGTCATCCGTGTTCTATTTTCAATAGTAGATTGTCCCTACTCCATGTAATCCCGCCAAATCCGCTCGACTTGAGCGCTAATTTCGGCGACTTCGGCTTCATTTATGACAGCCTTATCTCCTTGTAAAACCTGTTTATGCCCGAAATCCCGATAGGTGCAGTAAGCCGCTTTAAGTGTTTCCGCATCGGCTTTGGACATAAAGCCCTGCTGTTGCAGGCCTTCAAGCAGTCTTACGTTATCGGTGTAGGTCGTTAACGCGGTGTTAAGCGCCGCCTGATCTAAAACGCCAAATTGTACTATAAACTCAATATCCGCAATACCGCCTTTGCTTTGTTTCAGGTCAAACTTGTCTTTATCTTTGGTAGCCAAGGCTTCGCGCATTTTTTCGCGCATCTCGCGGACTTCTGTTTTTAAGCTTTCGGTATCCCTGGGCAAGCTCAAAACGCGGCTGCGAATAGCTTCGTAATGCGCTTTTAATTTCGTATCGCCGGCAATGAACCTGCCCCTGACCAGCGCCTGTAACTCCCAGGTCCAGGCCTGGTTTTTCAGGTAATCTTCATAGGCATTGATATGGCTGACCAGTAAGCCGGAATCGCCGTTGGGGCGCAAACGCATATCGACTTCGTAGAGGACGCCGGACAATAGCTTGGTATCGAGAATATGCCGGACTTTCAGCCCCAAGCGGCCGTAAAACTGCGAGCTTGAAATCGGCTTTTCGCCATTAGTCATTACATTGCCGTCCTTGCAGTCGTACAAAAACACCAGATCCAGATCGGAGCCGTAACCCAGCTCGATGCCGCCCAATTTGCCGAATCCGATCACTGCAAAGCCTATCGCAGCATTATCGGTATCCGGCGGCAGACCGTGCTTGTCGGTCAGCATCAGCCAAGCCCGTTCAACAACATGAGTCACAATGCTTTCGGCGATATAGGTCAGGTAATCGCTGACCACCATCAGCGGAATTGCGCCCATAATATCGGCGGCGGCCACTCTTAACACATTCAGCTGCTTAAATTGACGCAACACAACCATCAGCTGCTCAAGATCCTGCACCTCGACTTGAGCCAGCAAAACCTTAAGTTGTTGGTCAAGATCGGCTTTTTTCAGCGGCTCGTAAAGGGATCGGGTATCGAGCAATTCATCGAATAACACCGGATACAAGGATAAATAATCAGAAATCCACGAGCTGGCCGACGACAATCTGATCAATTGCAACAGGGCGCCGGGATTTTCGGACAGTAACGACAGATACACATTCCGGCCCGCTACCGCTTCGAATAAGCCGAGTATCCGTAGCAAAGTCTCGTCCGGGTTATCGACCGGCTTCATGGCATCTATCAATTGCGGCATTAAGCGGTCGAGCACGCCGGCGCCTTTGGCCGTCAGCCTTCTGACCGCCGCGGAATTTTTAAAGCCTTTTATTGCGGCCAGTATCGCGCCGGTGTCTTGAATGCCGCATTCCTTTAAATATCCCTGTAACTCCGAGTCATCCGCTACACAGGCCCAGACTCTTCCTGAGCGCGGTGCGCCTGCCGAACTTTCCTGTTTTGACAATGAAAAAACCTGGTCGAAGACGCCGTGCACTTGGGTTCTTATCTTGTCCAGATCCTGCTTGAAGCTGACCCAATCGGGATAGTCCAGCGAATATGCCAATATCTGCCGCACTAACGGGTCTTTCGGCAAATCGTGGGTTTGCCGGTCCTGGTATTGCTGGATATGGTTTTCCACCCGGCGCAGGAAACGGTACGACTGTTTTAATTGATCGGCGTCTTCTTCCGCTAATAGCTTCCGCTCCCTGAGCAATTGCAACACATCCAGGATGGGCCGGATTTGCAAAGCTTTATCGTTGCCTCCGCGGATCAATTGAAACGCTTGGCCGATAAACTCGATTTCGCGTATGCCGCCCGGCCCCAGCTTGATATTTTCCATCCGGTCTTTGCGGCGCAACTCCTGGGTGATTTGCGCTTTTAGCGAGCGCAATTCCTCAAACGCGCCGTAATCGAGATAACGCCGGTATACAAACGGCCTGAACATAGCCATCAGCTGCGCGCCGACTTTAAAATCGCCGGCAACTTGGCGCACTTTGATCATCGCATAACGCTCCCATTCCCTGGCTTGAGTCTGGTAATAGTTTTCCATGCCGTCGAAGGTCATGATGATCGGGCCGCTGTCGCCGTAAGGCCTTAAGCGTATGTCGGTGCGGAAGACGAAACCGTCCACGGTAATCTCGTCCAATACTTTGATCAAGTTGCGGCACAGTTTGGTAAAAAACTCGCCGTAAGTGGTTTCCTTCCTGTCCGGCAACACGCCGTCTTCTGCATAAGCAAAAATCAGGTCTATGTCGGACGAATAATTCAATTCGTAAGCGCCCAGCTTGCCCATGCCCAGCACTACGATCTGCTGCGGACTGCCGTCGGATAATAATGGGGTGCCGCGTAGCTCGCAGGCCTCTTGGTAGAGAAAATCCAGCGCGTATTGAATACAGGCATCGGCCAGATACGATAAATCAGCCAGCGTTTCCGATAGTTCGGCCCAGCCGGCTAAATCCCGCCAGGCTATCCTGACCATTTCCCTGCGCCGGAAATGGCGCAGCTTTTCCATTAACTCGGCTTGGGTTTCAATCGGTGTGCAAGCTAATTTTTCGGCATAGCGGTTTTCAGCATACTTGGCCGATAAGTCGCCGGAATTGACCAAGTCGACCAGCAATTCAGGCTTGCGGGTACAACTCTCGGCAACAAACAGGCTGGAACACCAAACCTTGACGATAGCGGCGTTAAACTCCGGCGTTTGGATGATATTGAGTTTAAGCTCGGCAAGCCGTTCATCCCATTTTGCCAGCGAGTCCGTTACCGCTGCTTTTAAAGGATCAGGCAACGCCGCAAATTCGGATTCGAGATTTTTGATAAAAGACATGGGCGAAAGTCATCGATGAAAAGCCTCATGATAACGAAAACAGATGCGCAACAAGTAGCGCTATTTGTATAGGATCGGCGAAGATCAGTAGAACGAGTTCTAATAAAATGATAAAGTTCGATAAACCCGATTAACTTTTTACGATTTAAACATATGAAAACGCCCACATTTACAAAAAACTTCTTTCTTGCCGCGTTGACCGGCGTGGTTATCGCATTATCGGTTGCCGGTTGCTCGGATGACGAAGAGAAAGTTGCAGCGGGGAAAGAAGCAACGGCTACGGCAGTGCATAACCCGTTCGATCATTCCCACGATACTCCGGTCACCGATGTACAAAAACACAAATTCGAGCATGATTTTGCCGACCAATGCGTACAACGGGAATTGAAAAATTCAACCAATAAAGAATTCGATAAGAACCGCTACTCTACGCCATGCATGTGTATCGCTAAATATTTGATGAAAGATTTGACTGCCGATGAAGCCCAGTTGTTCATCGGCGAGCATAAAAATGCCCAGTCTTTAGTCATCAAATATGAGAATGCGGCTTACCACTGCCTGCAACAAAACGCTCTTCCTAAAGGACCGGATTTTTCCAGAGCGCCACAACAGGCTAACTGATTAGCTTAAAATACAAACCTTCCAGGTTTTACGACTGCCATGGATGGCGGAAGTGCTGGAACCGCCGGGAGCGGCTCCAGTAAAAACCTGGAAGGTCTAAATCGCGCAGCACTTTCAGCAAGTATTTTCCGAGAAGACCGGATCCGCTACCGTTCAAACCTGCGTATGCCAAGTCTACGCTAATATAACAACCCTCTTCCCAGCCAATTCTTTCAGTATCTGCAAGCCGGCTGATATGATCATCTCGGGATTCGGATGATTCAATTCCTCGGCAACCTGCTTTAAACACTCTGCCGCCAGCATCTCTTCATGTTGCTGAATGATTTCCAGCAAACGATAAGTGATCGGAGTGATTTCTATAAAATTAACTTCGTCGTCCGGATTGCGATAAACAATCAGGAAAGTCGCTTGTTCCGGTGCTGTTTCAGGTAAAAAAGCCGGAGATATTTTCTGAACCGGATATTGGTAGGCTAGCGGCCAAGCTAAAGGCGACAGCCGAATGCGCCGGTTGTACAAGTCATCCAGGTCTTGGTAATTGGCGGTTATTGTTTCCTTGGCGATAGATAAAGCCATTTCCACCCATTCGTAATGCGCCAACTCCAGCATAAACGGAAAATCATCCGAACTGTCCCGTTCGTTTTGCAGGTAAGCCAAAAACTCTTCCGGAATTTCCGAAAAATGCGGCGATTGATTGGCATGCTTGGCGAAGAAATCCTGCCCCAACTCGAACCATTGCCGGTCATTTAAAATTGCCCGCAATACCGGAAAGTTGGCTGACAGGAAGCTGTCGATATTATTAAAAAACAGCTCCCGGTACATCGCCATCCGTTGCGGCGGGACATCGGCAGGCGGCGGATTGTTTTCGGGATCCCTGATATACGCAGCAAACTCAAACTGTTTGGCTTTAAAATCGACTTTCATACCGGCCTCATGCAAACTGTTTGGCATGCTGCGTTTCCCAGGCTTTTTGTATCGCACTGATGGTATTCACTTCCTTGATCAGTTCGTCCATTGCCGGAATATTAAAGTCCCGTTCCAGCAAGGTCGGAAACACGCCGTAAAGCTCATAAGCTTTAGCCAACAATTTCCAGACCGGATCGATCACTTCAGCGCCGTGGGTATCGACCAGAAAATCTTCAGCCTCGACATAATGCCCGGCGATATGCGCATAAGCAATGCGGTGGGCGGGTATCGCTTTTAGAAAAGCTTCGGCATCGTAACCGTGATTAACGCTGTTCACGTAAATATTATTGATGTCGATCAGCACATCGCAGTCCGCTGCTTCGACGACGGCATTGAAGAAGTCGATTTCCGACATTTCTTGACCGGGCGCCGCATAATAGGATACGTTTTCTATAGCTATTTTTTGCTCCAGAATATCCTGAACCCGCCTGATCCGCCCGGCAACGTGGGTAACCGCTTCCGACGTAAACGGAATCGGCATCAGGTCGTACAAATGCCCGCCTTTGCTGCAATAACTTAAATGCTCGCTGTAAAATTTGATTTGATGTTCGGCTAAGAACTGCTTGATTTCGCCGATGAATTTTTCGTCCAACGGATCGGTGCTGCCTATCGACAGCGATAAACCATGACCGATAAAATCAAAGCGTTCTGTCATTGCCCGAAATTGTTTGCCTAGCTTTCCGCCGATGGTGATCCAGTTTTCCGGCGCGACTTCATAAAAGTCGACATCTTCGGGAGGAGATTCAACAATCTGACTTAAAAAAGATCGCCTAAGACCTAAACCGGCACCATGAACGAGATTTTGGGTTGTGTCCATAAGAACACCTGGCTGTGATTGGAGAGGGGAACTGGAGGGCATGAGGATCATACCCTCCCTTGCTAATGCGCTTGGGCTTATTTGCCGGTTGCGTCTTTAGACATGTTACCGCATGCGCCTTCTTTGCCTTTCATCATTGCGCCGCAAGCCGCTTCCATGCCGGGTTTCATTTTGCCGCCTTGCATCATCGCGCCGCACATGCTTTCACCGCATTTTCCTTCAGTAGTTTTTTTAGCTTCATCGGGTTTCTTGTTGCCGGCACATGCGCCTTCCGCGGTCTTGTTAGGTTTTTGCATGCCGCCCATTGCAGCGCCGCATGCCATTTCAGCCGCTTTATCGGCAGCCGCAACTTGCATGTAACCGGCAGACATTTCAGTCATGCCGAAAGGATTGGCTTCGGCATTAACCGCAGTTGCAGCGAAAGTAGACAGGAAAGCAGCGCCCATTGCAGCGGCTAAAGGGGTTTTACTAGTTTTTTTCATGTTGACTCCAGAGTATTGGTAGTTTCAATTCGCTTCCGGGGGCTTAGACCGAAAGATGAATCGATACGTAGAACGCATCAAACGCAAGGTATCATATCAAAATCAATCGAATAAGGAATGAATATCCTTCTTCCCGGAAAAGCCCTGTTAAATGCCCGGCACAATGTCATTATTGTTAATCTTCCGTTTTATGCCGAAACTCGCATAAATCTTCAATAACACAGCTTGGACAACGTGGCTTTCTGGCAATGCAGGTGTAGCGTCCATGCAAAATCAGTAGATGGTGTATATCTTTTTTATGTTTTTCAGGCGCCCATTTATCCAATTTTCGCTCTACCTCCAGCACATTTTTACCCGGCGCAATGCCGGTACGATTGGCTACTCTAAATATATGCGTATCTACCGCAATCACATGCTGTCCAAAAGCTGTGTTCAACATGACATTGGCGGTTTTTCTGCCGACTCCCGCCAGCGCCTCCAGCTCTTCCCGAGTTTCCGGTACCTGGCTGTTGTGATTCTCAAGCAACTGCCGGCAAAGCGTGATGATATGCGCGGCTTTACTTTTATAGAGTCCGATGGTTTTGATGTACTCTTTTAAGCCTTCCTCGCCTAGCGCTAAAATAGCTTCAGGTGTATTGGCGACAGGAAATAACTTTGCGGTGGCTTTGTTGACGCCTTTATCGGTTGACTGCGCGGATAAAACAACCGCAATCAATAATTCAAAAGGACTGGTGTAATTCAACTCGGTGGTTGGATCAGGTATGGCCTCAGCCAATCGATCGAAGATTTCCAGGCGTTTTTTTTGGTTCATACTTACATTATGGGGCATTGTTAAACAGTTATAGCTTTCAATACTCCATTCTGTTTGAGTATCGGAAGCAGACAAGATGTTTCAACATGATCTTACTTTATTGCTATCCATTTATACCGACGATTTCCAAGGCCGGCCGGTTATACAGCCTTCGTTCGATGCCTGGATAAAATGGCCGATGTTTTCGCGCCATTGCTGGGAATCATCCAGCAAAAACAAAAGACAAGTATGGCTGGCCGATTCTTTTCCTGTGACTTTGGCCAATCAAGGTCACCGATGTAAAGTTAAGAAGTTAGCGGATACGGGGCAATTGTTCAACCAAGAAACAGTGCTATTACGATATTCGGGTTTCGGCGGCAAGCGTGCACATTGCCATGGAAGCAGTATTTGATCAAATCAGGCCTGAATTGAATCACAACGAACTCTATAACAATAAAGCCTACACCGATCCGATGCCAAAGCAGTAAGAGATATTCAGAACCTAACGGTATTAACGCCGCTAAAAAAGGGCAAACGTATTTGGAGACACAAGATCAATGGCTATCTGCCGCCGTTTCTCGTATCCGAGACCGCCGTTTGAAATGTTATTCGGCTGGATTAAGCAACAAATAGGTATGAAGCATTGGCGCTTAATTCATATTTTAATGACTTTGCCTAAGACACTCTTTATTAACTGACGAGTGTGGGGGGCCAGCACAGATCGCGAAAACATAATAACAACATTCAAAGAATATGCTTTAAAAATCGTGCACAATATGCGCAATTGGGAAGCGCCATACTGGCGAGCAAGATACGCTGCATAAGCGCCTGTTTGTCTATGCCCTCGGCGCCACATGCATCCAGCTAGCGTCAAATACGCAGCCCCAATTGATTGTCCTTTAACCGAAGTAATCTCATCAGTTGACAAACCTCTGACAAACTTCGTTAACAATTCGCTGGATTCCTTAAATGCTATGCTTGACATGCATACACTTCCTTGACTTGAGTGACTACGCGCCTTAACCAGTACCTTAGGAATATGCTCAAAACGATATTTTTCCGCGAGCCTGAACCATAAATCGTAGTCTTGGGTAGTTCTCAAACTTTCGTTGAATCCGCTGTAATCTTCCAAGGCCAAACGTGGTATCAATAATGTACAGCCATGCAAAGCACTCGTTGTTGTTATCCAATACCGAAAATGCTCTGGAGGAACGCCCCACATTTTTACGTGAACAGCGTCATCAGGATTATCCGTAAAAATAGAATAATCGCTATATAAGATTACTTCACCTAATCCTGCTTTAACCATGGCATCGACTTGAACAGCAATCTTTTCCTTACAATAAAGATCATCATGACTTAGCCAGGAAAAATAATCTCCTGACATTTCCTTAATCGCCAGATTTAATGCGGAAGCAACACCACCATTTGGCTTGGCAAAATAGCGAATAGCAGTCCCAAATGATCGAGCAACGCGCTCGGTTTCACCGTTATCATTGCTTCCGTCATTAACCACGATAATTTCTATATCTTTATATGTTTGAGCAAGTACGCTTCTAATAGCAGCATCGAGATAGTCAGCACCATTATAAACTGGAATGACAATTGATACTTTTGGTAAATCGCTTTGTAAGAAGTTATCCGTTTTCATCTTAACGCACTTGAATAATGACTCTCTATCATTGAACCGCTGAGCCTGCGCGAAGTGATCGACAACTGACAACTCACTTCAACCCCTCGTATGAACGGGCCATATTCTGATGTTTAACATGATTGTAAAATAAGGAAACTACCATTCCAGGTAGATTCACGATTAGCATGCCAACCCGAAATGCAAAATAAATTGTCGCAAAAGGCGCTGCCCTCCCGCTTAAATCGGTACAAACTTTAGAGAAAATTGACTCGCCAACGCCAAGCCCACCCGGAGTGAGTGGAATAGCTGAAAATACATTGCCAAAGACACCAGCTATTGCTGAGACCAAAGGATCCGGTGCATAAGTAAAAACTGCTGCAATAAGCACGATGCCGATTACGACAATACCGCTCGCCAACATGGAGATTAGCCAACACAAAACTAAAGCCAACCAGTCCCTTTTGTATATTAAAATAGTTCCTACAATTACATCTAAGTAAGCGCGAATTTTGGTTGGTACATATTCTAAAAGTGAAAAACGTCGTGCTAACCCCAAAAAAACTAAAACTGCCACGAACGAAACCACAAGAATTAAACAGATGATTTTTATAATGCCAACATAGCTTGAAAGAATTGTATTATTGATAAGTTCTATTGGAAGAAATAGCCCCGCACAAACCGCAATTGAAATTAAACCAAATAAAGCAAAAGCCCGATCTGTGATTATAGAAATCAGAGCAGTCGAGCGGCCATTTTCAAGCAATCGAAAAATATGGAAACCGCGGACTACATCTCCACCAGCCGCACCAGGCAACCAAGCTGAAAAAAAACTGCCTATCAATTGTAGGCTCAATACAGTACGCAGATGAATTTTGTTTCCAGCGATTGCCAACAAAATCCACCAGCGCACTCCACTAATAATAATTCCGGCAAACAAGCACAGCAGTGCAGGTAAAAATAAATCTACTCGATTATAAACCTCAGTGATCGACCGAAAATCTAGGTTACCATTTCTTAATAAAGCAGCAATCAAAAATGAAGCTAAAATAATTTTTACTAGAAGTATCATGTGTCGTTTATAGACACCCTGTTTTTTAAGCCCCATTATTCTTCTCAGTAATATTTTAGAATTAAAGCCAACTATACCCAGACGCGCCGTTGCAATGAATAAATTGATCCAAACGTCTACGAGCGAAAAGCATTACTATCAACAAAAATAAAACGCCCAATGAAATACTTATGGCCAATGGTAGTGTATGTGGCCGATAATTCATCTTGATAACATACTCGCCTTTTGGAACCGCAACCCCACGCAAAGTACCATTGACTTTAATAATAGGAACGTCAATACCATTCATAGTGGCATGCCAATTCTGATGCCAGTTGTCGCTAAGGACAACTAGCATTTCCGACGAAGCGGTACCTTTTATTTCGACTGCCGCGTTATGATAAGAACTGATAGTAGTGGGATGAATATGCTCTCGAAAATCTGCCGGCAATGTTAATGTTGGTTTCAGCTTATCAACTGATAATCCAATTTCAAAAGCTCGCGGCAATACATTTGGATTTTCAAAAACTAACGTAGCTGGCGTCTCATACACTAAGCGCAATTCTTGTTGTATTAACTCTGTTTTATAAGCTGGAAAATTTACTGGCAGAAGAATATATTTTACGCCCAGCAAATCTAACGCGGCCCAATTTATCTTATTTGAAGAAGGGTTATCTTTGATCATCTGCAGAGTTGGTGATGATCCTCGTGGCGAGATACTTGAATTGTAACTAGGTCTTTGAGAATTGTCTAAGTCGATAGCCGAGTAAAAATAGTCTAAATAACTTAGAAGAACACCTTGATTTCTTGATGTTATCTCCTGGATTTGTAACGCTGGACCAAGCTCCTGATATAAGCCGGTTGCTCCAAAATTTAGCGTACGATACAGATTTGCATTTTTATGCACATAAGCTACGGCATCAGGAAGTGTTGAAAATAAATCATTCCTTTGAGCTCGTATCATTTTGCCGTCAACCATGAGCTCAACAAACATAAGCATCACAAGACTTAAGACGACAATTTTAGTTAAATTTATGTTTTTGCTGAATCGTAAAGTTAGAAGTAGAGCAGTGATGATAGTAGTTAACACACTTAGCAGTAGTAACGCAGCTAATTTGAACTCAATAGCCGGCTCACCAAAGCCATAGATTTTATAAACATAAAATATGGCAGCCACTCCCATAACTAACAACATCAATGCCGGCCATATCCTTGAGCTATGCCTCGCCAAATTGTCAAGACCAAAGCCAATTAAAAATGTTGTCGGTAGCATTACAACTGGCCACCAGTATTGACAACCGATCTTCCCGACAATAGGGACGTACGATATTAACCCTGCGACGATAGGCGGCTCAAACAATCTAAGAAATCCAAATACTGCGCATAGTATGCAGACAATTATCAAACGACAATATTTATGAGCAATCCGAGAGAATGCACAACCAGTTAATGCTATAGCCGTGACTCCCTGATGAAAAACGGTATTTCCTGTTATGCCACTATATACAGAAGATACGTCGTGCCAACTTATGGCCGCTGCTTCCATCGCGTTATATGATTCATACAGATGGGATGGCGAGAAAATCGATGCAATCGCTTGAGGGAATTTTAATGCGAAAAAAATCCTGTTTGAATAATCTTCAACTGTTCCAACACTTTTGATATTTTCCAATATAGGAAAATAGAGGGGCGCAAGTAATAAAATTGAGGCTAAAACTCCCGTACATTGCAGAGCAATTAATACCGTAGCAGATCGATAATTTAACTCCCTTTGACTAATCCTTGCCAGAATGTAGCCAATTATAATTACATAAATGGCTATAAATGAGGTTACTGTCGTCGGAACAAATGTACAGGAAAGAAATACAGCGAACGAGAATACGATAGCTACAAACTTTGCGGTGCTAGACTTTTCAAGAAAGCTAATCGACGCAAAAAGACACATCGGAACATAAAGATAGCTCTGCGTGACATTAGAACCAAAGTTTGCAACAGAGTAACCATTCAATATATAAAATAGGCTGAGTCCAATCCCCGCCAATACTGATAATTTTAAATGCTCACGTGCAACTCTAAATAGAAAAAATATTGCGAAGAAATAAAGCGACAATAATGTATTGTTATATACATCGGTGCCTCCTCCTAGCCCTGCATTGATTAGAGTAAACGCTGAAAACTTTTGATCAATAAGAGATTCTGGCCCAAGCGAGCCAGCTGCTGAATATGGGTTCCAATACGGCGATTCGGCGTTTGCGAAGCAATATCGCATAAACTCGATCATTGGTTCAGACTGGGAAATTGCACCACCATTATCATTGTAACCAGCCCACCAGCCAATGTGGTTTGCTACCGGATAAAAAGGCCTCAATGGAGCATGAAGGTCAGGCCGCTCAGCACCCACAACTTGATCAGTTAAGCGTAAACTGGCATCTAAAAAAATAATATCCGGAAAAATTGCGATTGTTAGCACTACCGCAACCAGACAAGCTTCCACTATGGAATAGCGGTCATTAAAAACACTCTGAAGACTTTTATATAATTTAATTCCTGTTGCAAATATCAACCCTAACGCTATCTTAAAAATTTCCAAGAGAAGTACGCTAGAAGTCATCAAAACGTTTTTATATAACTTGACCACGCACAACCTCGACAGATTTATATTGCATTAGCTTTCTGTGTTGGATTCAAAAAGAATATCTTCTATTCAAACTACTACTTGATGCCAGCAGTAGTTTGAATTCAATCCGCATTTTCTAAAAGATAAATGAACTCCATACCCGGATCCGGGTTATATATTTTAACCGTTTCACCCATAAGTATCGGTCCATCTGGCAGCTACATTGTCATAAAAACTGGATACTTAAGTTTTAGGTGTATTGCCATAGACTATATTAGAAAAAATTCGTAATCTTGCTGCGGAGTGCATTGACGACTACAGAAGATGCTGTGAAGTTCTCATTAAGATCATAACGACACCCCCAAGGCTGAGTCACCGCAGTCTCAACAGCATCAATAAGATCTTGCGCTTCCAGACCCGCGATGATGTTTCCTCCTGATTCTACTGTCTCAGGCCTTTCAGTAGTCATGCGCAGACTCACACAGGGCACCTTATAAAATAGAGCCTCTTCAGATGCAGTTCCTGAGTCTGAAATCACACACCAACAGTCAGCTAGCAGACGATTAAAATCATAGAACCCCAGCGGATCCATAATCTTCACTCCGGCAGGGATTTCCATTCCGCCAATTTTACTCTTTGTACGAGGATGCATAGGATAAATTACCTCTCGTTTATGACGTTTAGCAATTTCACCTAGTGCGTAAATGATATTAGAGAGACTTTCCGGTTTATCCACATTCTCTGAGCGATGCGCTGTCACCAAAATATATCCATCTTTATCCAGCCCAAGACGCTTTAATACATCGCAATCACGAATTTTAGGTTCGAAATGCCTCATAACTTCGTAAGTTGGATTGCCAGTAACGAAAATCTTCGATGGATGGATATTCTCTCGCATTAGGTTTTCGCGGTGATATTGATTAAACGGCAGCAACACGCTAGACATGTGATCAATTAACATGCGATTACGCTGCTCAGGCATCCTTATGTCCCACGCCCTTAATCCAGCTTCCATATGGAACGTTTTGATTCCGCGATGTGTAGCGGGCATTATCGAGAGGCCGCTGTAAGTATCTCCGAGAATAAGAAGCGCATCAGGCTTAAGCTTGACAAATAACTCATCAGATTTGGCAATGACATCAGCCACCTCTTTTCCGTAACTGGAGGTATCTATATTAAGTTCGTAGTCCGGCTGGCGAAGCTCAAGATCACGGAAGAAAAAATCCTTGAGTTCAGGCGTATGATTTTGCCCCGTATGAACCATAATGTGCTCAAAATTCAGATCATCCAGCTTTTTAAGCGTGGACCACATTTTTATCATCTCAGGCCTAGTACCGAAGATTGAAACGACTCTCATATAACCCCTTTCTGCTTCCCATCGAGAAGTGCAATAGTTGATCGAAAATTAGCCGCTCAAACGCGAACGGCAATTATAATTGAAATAACAGTGAGTTAGAGTACGTCACTACTATACGGATGCATCGTGATACGGACCTCGGGCAGAGGAACCAGCAACCGCCCCCCTTTGTCCATATAATCCCCGCACTTAGCCGCAATCTCATTGCTAAAGCTCCAGGCGAAGATAAGCAGGTAGTCCGGATGATCCGTCTGAAGTATACTGTTATTATATATTTGAAAATGGGACCCTGGAGTAAAATAGCCAGTTTTTGCCGGGGCATCGTCAATCATATATTCGAGGTGCGTATGATCAATGCCACAATACTGAATAATAGTATTTGCTCGCCCAGACGCACCATATCCAACCACGCGGCGTCCCTTTGCACGAAGATTGTTAAGAACATCCATCAATCTATCTCGCCGTTGCGCCACATTATTTGCAAACTTAGCGTATGTCTCTAGGCGATGATAGCCAACCTCCAGCTCTTCTTGGCGTAGCAATTCAACTCTAGCAGAAACATCTTGCGCATGACGGGACTCCTTCTTGCATACATAATAACGCATTGAACCGCCATGTATTGCTATCGGCTTGACGTCGAACACTACCATTCCGTGCCTCCGGAAATGGTTTTCAAGCGCAAGCAGCGAATAGTAGTACAAATGCTCATGATAAATCATGTCATACTGTAGGCCCTGAATGATGTTTCCCAGATAGTGAACCTCAAAAATAAAGACACCATCATCCGCAAGCACATTATGAACAGCTCGTGTCACGCCGCAAATATCTGGAATATGAGCAAACACATTGTTTGCTACTACCATATCCACTTTCCCGAATTGCTCCACAACCTGTACTGAAACTTTTTCCGTGAAAAAGTCATTGATTATATTGACACGGGAATCGTTAATTGATGTGACAATGTTAGTAGCAGGATCGACACCAATTAGTGTACGAACACACTGATTTGCAAGCGGACGCAGCAATACACCATCGTTACAGCCAAACTCAAGTACCGTAGAATTAGGCGCATCGAGAAACCGCGCAACGACCTCGGTTGCATAGTCGACAAAATGATCCCGTAACGTCCGAATTTGGGATGAAAAGTAAAAGTAGTTTCCGAACATTAAGCCAGGATCGACAATATCCACTACTTGCACAGCAAGGCATTCATTGCAAAAATGAACTCGTAGCGGAAACTTTGGCTCTTCAGAGAATCCGTCAGGTTGAAGAAACCCTCCCGCTAGCGCCACAGTACCGAGATCCAGAACTTCGGTAAGTGAACTGCCACCACAAAACGCGCACTTAAAGGTCATATATTAAAAGTCTATACTGATAAGATAAATGGATTGAGGCATAATTAGGCTTGCCCTTCCGTCGTAAATACTCTCAAATAATACTATATAATCAGCACCCACACAAGCAGGACCTCTTCCGGCAAATAATTTTCATACGAAGCCAACCCCTTAAAACAGCAGCCTAGCGCATCCATGAGGTCCATATTTGGACGGCCTTACCTGAAATAAAAGCTTTGCTTTTTGTAGTATTGCCAATCTGTTTGTGCCACATCAGGAATTTTTCGCCCATAAGTAGAAAGGAACTATAAGATAACAGACGCTGGATTAATAGCTTTTTCGATGCTTTTATTATACTAAGAGCTTATCCGTAAATAATGCTAGTAAAGAAATTTACATAGGGGAAAAATTGAAAAATTGAGTTTTTTGATTGCTTAAAGATTGAATAATTTGTCTCAGAGGATTTTTGAACACGTATAGAGCCGTTAATACCGAAACCACAACAAACTCCCAACAAAACCTATCAACACAAATCAGGGGCGGGAGAAAATCGCTAGCGGAGAGGAAAGTTTTTGAAGGAATCCTATTGTGCTGCGAACGGGGTGTCAATGGAAGACTCCTGCCTCTTTAAGCTCATCTTACAGGTTATCAGACCCATTTATTCGGCACTGATCTGTTGTAGCAGCTCGATTCCAATGGTCCATTGCTTCGCGCCTTGCCAGCATACTTCCCTGGCATGAACTGAACCAGACCTTTACCAAACATTACTGCCACAGCTTGGGCGGCCCCGCTAAGCCCATCCAGCTAATGCTGAGGCTGTTGATTCTCAAACAACAAAAACCTCAGCGACGAACGGTGATCCGTGCAATTCAAATGCAAGCCGTATTAGCAGACCTTTTGCGGCTTCACCGAATTCAGCTGCAAATTGCCTTGCGACAGTAGCGAACCGGTGCATTTTAGAAAACGGAATCGGCGCGGAAAACATCGACCGGCTGTTTCAACTCAGCGTAAGATTACACGGTAAAGCCGCGTAAGAGGACACCCTCAACATCCCCCCCCGATACACGGAAAGAACATCACTTATTCCAGCGACGGCAAACTGGCGATCAAAATCATCAATTGCCTGAACAAATTTTGATCGTCAACATAAGGAAGCTAAGCCCACTTCGGCTGTTTGGGAGCATGAAAACGCTATTCACTGAAATGAGTTCCGTTTAAAAGCTTGCACTTGCTCCAGATCAAGCCCCTGAAATCGATCATCACTGCTGAGATGGCTCTTTTCAGGGGCGACCACTTACCTACTGGCACTTATATGTGAGACTAATGGATTAACCAAACACCCGCAATGCGCATATATTAATGGTGAAGCCACTTTTTAATCGTTCCAATGCTTGCCTTCCGCTTCATCATTACATTGAGCCGCGCTTGCTGTACAGATTTACCCACAGCCCCTTGCACCACCTTGAACAGCGCTTGGTCGGTATACGCTAATTTTATTACACCCGCACCCTAGGAAAAATAGGCAGAGCGCGCTCAGCTTTCTACTCGGAATAAAGCACAGCAACCAGAATTCCCGTAAAACCTAAAACGATCATCGGGCAAGATTGCATCAATAATTGCAGGGAAAACACCATAAACATGTTCCCGATCAAAGTTACCCGAATTCACAAAGTCATGAAATAGAATAAAGCCACCAGGAACCAGTAAATCAATAGCTCGAATAGCTACCTCAAAGGTCGCATCATATCCATGCCAATGATCAACAAAAATGAAACCAAACTTTCTCCCATCCGCAACAAGCTCATCCAAACGATCAGTAGCATTTTTTACCGTAAACGTAACTCGTTGACTTCCTGGCCGCGTCGAAACGTTGTTCCGAGCCATTTCGTTAGTATCGACGTCAATATCAATGGTTTCCAACAAACCATGATTTGAATCCTCCAGCGCTCCAGCAATAATAGTGGTCGACAGCCCTTTATGGGTACCTAGCTCTAGGATATTTCCATCAGAAAAATATGCCATCTCGTAAATCTTGAGAGCATCCGCCGTAAGTAGAAAACCATCAATGCCAATATCAATTAGATAATCAAGCCCCATTCGCCCCCCTGGCGCTACGGATAGGGCGCGGTGTTGCTCATTTGCAAATTCGCCGGCAAAGTCGATAGTTTTCTTGTATACAACCTTATCCGGAGATTCGGAGTTAGTTAATTGATCGAAATCAATCCAAGAGTGGCTATTAGTGAAAACCTTATAGCCTTTATGAAGTGGCGCAAGATCATCATCTTTTCCTGGCACAGAGAGTAGCCGCCCATAAGATTGACTGGACGCCAGCCAATTCTGGTAGAGCTTAGACTGCAAAGGTTCGATCTGGAAGCGCAAAACCCCTATCTCATTACGTAGAATGGGCATTGTATTCTCTAACTGAGCTATCTCTGCGCGTAAAGTTGCTGCCTCAGCACGCAAAGTTGCTGTCTCAGCATGTAAAGCCGCTGTCTCGGCATGTAAAGCCGCTGTCTCGGCATGTAAAGCCGCTGTCTCGGCATGTAAAGCCCCTGTCTCGGCCCGTAAAGACTGTGCCTCAACTTTTAGCAAATCTATAGACGAGATACTAGCTTTTACAGCATCAACCTCTTCCCGAAACCACCTATAAACTCGGTTTTTAATTTTAGCTTTTAAAAAGTCGGACATAAAATTCTCCATATATTAGTGATAATTTGTGTGGGATTGCAGTTCTACGCAACCCCGTTTTTCGGTCAATACACTCTGATGAGAGCGCTACTTAAGCTCAATGATAATTTCCTGATGCTTTAAGGCGCTTTAAACAGGGATCGATTCTTTTTTTAAAGACCAGCATTAATCCCATTAGAAAAAGCCCTCCCCCGGAGACAACAGCAGCTAAAGGCAATGTAGATGGCATATAGCGCATTTCTATTCTGTGTTTACCCGAGGGTAATGCAACACCTCTGAAACTTTCATTAACTTTGCCAAGATATATCTCCTTCCCATCCAAATAAGCTTTCCAATTTGGATGCCAGTTATCCATCAGAATCATTATACTGGGAAAGGCCAGATCGGACTCCGCGATCACTTGGTCATGCCTGTAACTTATTAAATCCAACGCGATAGGCGCCTTAATTGCCGACGGCTTATCCGGCACTCCTTGCAAAAGAGCTTCCTTCAGTAGTTGATCGTCTTGCGTAAACGCAACCTGCGCAGGAGACAACCCCTCTGTATCGGGCGTAAGCTCATGGCGAATTAACGCAGGAACAGCAAAAACTCGCGGGAAACGGTCAGCGTTTTCGAAAATCACAAAAACACTGCTTTCAAAAGCCTTGGTGTAATGGTGCGCTTGCAAATATTCTATATGCTGAGACCAGTCTTTGAACAGCATAATATAACGCACAGAAAGCATATCCAAAACAATGTCACTAAGCTCCGGCTTGTCCGTTTTTCTTATTAGCGATGTAAAAACCCCAAACCGCTCTGCCTGTGTCGACAAAAAATTACGCATAAAGAACTTTTGATAGCTAGGCAAAATATTCATATTCATCGAACCAAGCTCTTGAATTTGAAAAGCCGCCCCGTATTCCGGAGGTACACCGTACTCACCTATATTTAAGAGCCTGTCATGCGCAATATTTTTCTTGAGAAAGGAAACATAATCAGGAAGCTCGGTAAAAATACTAAGCCGAGTCGATCTACATTGATTCACGTAAGAAAACATTTCCACAAACAGCAGTGAAATCAACGCGAATTGAAAAAAACGCTTCTTATATCCCTGAATTAATGCATATCGCGATGAAATCAGCATCAATAAGGTAACGCCCGACAAGCAGAGGAAAATAACAATTGCGACATAACGCTTCGCAGTTGAAGTATCAATATATGCTGTACTTGCCACTGTCGCCGGAAAGCCATAGATACTGTAGGTATAAAACAAACTGCAAAAAATTGAAGCCGCAACAACTAATATGGCTATTTTACTCGCGCGCTGACCGCTGGTTGCGGATTGAAAACCAAACCCACAAAGCAGAGGAAACGAAAATGCGACAACCGCCCAAATATATTGCTCTCCGATATTGCGCAACATCGGGATATGATTGATCACATTTGAGATTAACGGAATACCAAATGCTCTTGCCATTGCGCCAAAAAACAATAGCGCCAAGGCAATCACGAGAACTTGTTGCTTACCTTGCCGACGACAAAATATACAACTCACGATCAAAGAGGCTATTACGCCAAAATGAAACGCTACATTGCCAACGAGTTGCACTGCATCGGGAGCCATAGCGTTGTATGACTCCCAAAAGTGTTTCGGGGTAAAAAAAGATATAAAATTTATGGCAGTCGTTGGATAAAATATTCTTGCACTGTAATCTGCCATTTCAGGAATAATCGAATAACTTTCTATAATAGGAAAATAAAGAAAGGCCAGAATTAAAAAAGCAAATAAAATGGATGAAAATTGAAGGCTTGTCATTTTGAGCCATGAAACTAGCCAACTTCTGCTATTAGCGGGTACTCCCTGGTTAGCTTCGGCAAGGCAATGCGACAAAGCATATGCCGAGGCAAGAAAATATGTACACCCCAAAAAAAGTATTGTTGTTGGCAAAAAAGTATTCGCCAACAGGAGAATGCAAGTAATAACAACGCCAACATATCGTGTTGCCGAAGGGCGATAGGTAAAGCTAACCAGCGCGTACAGACAGGCCGGAAAAAATAGATAGGACTGCGAAATATTTGAACTCAGATTGGCGACATTAAAGCCGTTCAGAATGTAAACAATACCGGCAGTAAGCGCCGATAGCGTGCTAAGCTCAAAATAAACCGTTAACAGTCTAAACAAGAAATAGATTGCCACCGCATATAGAAGCAGGCTTATAAGGTTGAATGCCAGCGAACTCCCACCGGCAATTGCAACCATTAGAGAAAAAGGACTGAATTTTATATCAACCAAAGACTCCGGACCTAACTGCCCTGCGCCCGAATATGGATTCCAGTAGGGCGATTCTCCATGATAAATATTGTATCGCATCAGTTGCTGCGCGGGCTCCGATTGATACAGCGCACCACCGGCATCAAACATTCCATGATACATTTCCCTGCCGGGCCGCTCATCAAAGAGAGACACTTGCTCTTGAACCTGTCTGGATGCATTAAAAAAATCGGTTATGCTTAGGCTGGCGTCCTTAAAAAGCACATCTGCAAAAACAATTGCGACAAGCAATACTGACAAAACTAAGCTTACAGCTCTTGTAGATATGTTATACATGAACATTTTTCGTATTGTGATTTGGGGTCGGATTGCGCATGAATGCACCTTGGCTTAGCATTTAAAAATTAAAAAAGACACTCAGGACTCCCCCCATCCCCTAACCAGTTCCATTGTAGCTACTCTTCTTTATCGATCCGCGTTTCGGATTTTATAATCGCTGCAATTTGCTTTGCCAACGAGAAGATGTCCACATGCTCGGTCATTAAAATAAAGAAAGAACCACGCAAAGTATTAGCTGACTGATATGTAATGCCAGGGTTATTAATAATGCCTCTTCAAAGCTATAACCATATCCTTTTAGCGTAAATACGGCGCCGCTTCATAAGTTCCGAATCCGCCGGGAAGGGCGGGAACTGAGCCGCCAACCGTCGAAGCCACAAATATAGCAAGCCAGCCAATCCAATTGGAATGCTACCAAGAAAATCTACCAAAACAGCGACATTGGCAAAAGACAGCAACCAAGCTACACGCCATATAACATAGCCTTTACATACCACCCTTTTGCAATCTTCCCGAAGCGTGGCTAATGAAATTTTTAAAAAATGTCGCACAGCAATCCAAGGAAAAAACTCAACACGTTTTATCAATGGGCCTTCCAAACGGGAAATCAGAACTAATGCTAACTGCGGCAAAAACGCAGACTATTATCAGGTCAGCGAGGCGCTCTAAAAAGAGGGCGGCAAGAGCCGCGCTAAAGGACACTCCGGCATGGTTCCTCAAATAAGCGGGTTTCAAAAACTCGGAAATATGGACTGGCAGAAAAATACTGGTGCCATATGACAGAATAACCGCTTTAAATGTCGGCATAAATGGCGCTTGCGGTGCTCTAGGCATGCCTACAAGAATAACCAGCCTTTTCGTCACTATCAGCATTGCAACCAGCACTAGGGCCTGAACCACGGCTATCGCAACCACACCCTCTAAAGAAAAATATTGCGAAAAAAGGCTTAAATCAATGCTCCAAACGCCTACAAAAACCAAACCGCTTAGAATAATAAGCCTAAGAAAAACAGCAAAAAAACGCCGAGACCCCATATGCAAATCTATAAGGAGAGTTTAGAAATCGAAGAAGCAGATATGTCCAAAGCCACTATAAATTATTTATTAAATAATTTTCTTAGGTAACTCCGATACACAGGCCATGAGTATACAAACTTTGAAGCAGGACAATCCGCCGCCCTTACAGTGAGCGTATAAGGGACTTCGTCAAATGTAGCATGGAGCTTCTTCGCCTGCGCCACCTCTTCTATTAGCATGGCAAAGCCGTTTTCACGACACTCCATTTTCGCAAGCAAATCACAACGAATCGCCCGGAATCCATTCGTATAGTCAGTAATAGGTAGATTAAGCACAAGCTTGGCAAAGGTATTTCCAACCCAGGATACAATCCAGCGCTTAAATGGCACGCCTTTAACCCCTCCACCTTTAGCATATCGGGTCGCCTTAATGAAGTCTACGGAAGACAGCATCGGAGCGAAAAAACGTTCAATGTATTCAATGCGTTGGGTACGATCGGCATCCATCACTAAGGCATAGTCAAAGCTATTTTCAATACCAACCGCAAATGCAGTGCGATTTGCAGCGCCATAGCCCTTATTTTTTTCATGCGCCACAACAATTAATTCAGGATAATCGCGCTTTAACTCATTCAACACGGCTAAAGTATCGTCCTGACTTCCATCATCCACAGCGATGATGGCCGTTTTAGTTTCTACCTTGTCCAGAAATAGGGATAACTCATGAACGCACGCACTGGCATTTGCCGCTTCGTTATACATTGGCAGAACCACACAAAAGCTGGGTATGTTTCGCATTGAAAGCCTTATTAAATTTAGTTAAATTTGTACACCAAAAGACAACTGTTTATCAAACACCGCCGTCGACATTGATGGTAGCTCCATTTACATAACCTGATCGAATGGAACTCCACGCAATTAACGCTATCTGCCGGGCTGCTGAACTTTATCGGACAGAGCATTAAATAATGCCAAGCGCCATAACATTAAACCTTGCATACTCTTTTGCAAACGTCCTGGACATGCCAAGCAATCCGGTTTTCGTTGCGCCGCAAGACCCAGCCCCGGCAGCCCGGCAATCGACGACACATGAAAATTCTTCCCCACGTGTCTTTAAGCATCGTTGACAAGCAAAGCTTTGGTTAAAAGAAAGTTTGCTTTTAAATTAACAGCTACCGTTCTATCCCAATCTGTCTCGCTATAAAACAATGCTGCAAATCAGCATCTTGTTGTGCAACCGCTACTGCCTCAGGGCTGGCATCGGATGGATGTAACGACTTACTGACAAGCCCCAGCTTATCCAAAGTAATACTTACAACTCCGCTTCCATAACCTAAATCCAGAACGCTGCCAACTTGGCTCACATGACCACGCACAGCATCTATAAGCAAACCGCTTGTCCTGTAGAGTAAAAAACAGCACCGCTTGTAACAAACTCTAAAAAGGTATCAGACTGATCTGTTTAAATGTCCGCAGCTGAGACATAATATTTAACATTTTGCCCAAAATAACTATGACCGCTGCAAGAGACGCACCAGCCACACCAACTGTCGCTTAAACCCACCCACACGGCCTGATTAATCCGAAATTTTACCATCTCGCCCTATCTAAGGCAAAAAACTTTAATATTTATCGACGCAACCATCTCCTTGACAGAATTAAGAATCGCCCCTCTATTTGCCCTAAAACAGCAGTCATTTTTGCGTTCGAAAACATCCTGAAAACCTCAACTGAATGTAGTGAGTTCCAAGAGTGTAGAGTGATAAATTAGTAACTTCTCATTAGCCACAGGTAGCGGCCGCACGAATCAAAGTGAAGAGCAGTGGAATTTTCTTTCCGACCAGCAGCCTATCCTTAAAATAACGCCAAAACCTACTGCACCGAACCAATATCATAAAGGGAAAGACCTGCAGAAGAATTCAGCAAAGGAAGTTTTAATACCCACGTGCTAGGAACCAACACACTCGTTGCACCGAATTCTTGCTCGATTAACTTCCAGTCAGAAGCCGAGCGCCCCTCAAAGCAGGATTTAATTTTCTCGGTAAAATGAAAGGGGGCATCCCATGCGTATATATCAAGACAATAAATTTTCTCGTTAAATCTATGTGTATTGGCGATATCCGCACTTGCGCCACGAACAAATATAGGCGAGGCCATTGCAATAGGGCGATTAGTACGCAGCTGTGGATTGTAATCCTGAATCCCCCTGACGCCGGGAGCAAGAACAAGCAAACCGGGGTGCGCTGAAGCTATTCCGGAAATTTCATCGAATTTATCGGAACCTAAAAAAAGTTTATTTAACAGAACTTGATCTATTGATTTCGCTAGAGGACCGGCTGTTATTCCGATCAAGCAAGCAAGAAAAATAAAGGGGCTTTTAGCCATGATGCCGTCTAAAATACCAAAAGCAAAATAACGCTTGTTAATAAGGTATAAGGCCAAAGTAACTACAATAATTAACGATGCCCAAGAAAAGTTCAGCGATGAATCGGGTAGAATGGGATTTAAGGTCCAAGCGGGATTCCTTAATATCAGAAAGGTAAAAATCGTTAGCGAAAGAAAAGCCAAAATACTCTTTTTGGAGAACGCTAGAAATGACAAGGATCCCAAAAAAATGATAGGAGCGGACAAAGTATCGAGATTTAGCCAACGCCCCACAATGACTCTTTGCAAGTAAAAAGGTAAAGATTCTGAAACAGATGCAAGCCAAAAAAAGTGAGGCCCCACTTCCTCGGCAAACTTTAAAACGCAAACGATCAAAGTAAAAATGATCGATAGCTTTAAATAAATAAGCGCCGGCTCCGGCAATTTTTTGCGGAACAGTGATAATCCGAGAAAAGCGGAAATAAGAACAATAATTTCGCTAGAAAAAAATTTAATACTCTCAATAAACGGTTTTGATGCTTCATGAATTAATAAATTGTGCGAAGCAGGGTTACCATTCTCATCTCTTTGACTCCAGACAAGCCGCAATCGACTGCCGTCCAAAAACTGCTGGTGTTGATCAACAGCCGCAGTCACAGTGGCGTGTTGCGGCGGTAAAATATGCCGTTGCGAAAAATAAGCGACAACAAACAAGAAAGCACCCGCTAAAAAGAACATCATAAATGCTTTGATTGAAATCTTTTTCCGGAAAAATACTAGGTAGCTAGCCGTAGTTGCCCACACAATGATTGCCCAGCCTGGATGAAGTGCGGGTAGAACGCCAATTAAAAATCCAGCCGAACGCCACATCGCCAATGCCAACAAGGAAAGACAGAGCACCGCAAGAAATAAACCAATTTGGCCAAAACTCCAAAAAGAGATAGGAAAAACGACGGGATAGTAATGCGCATTGCCAAAAGTATAATTTAGCAATAGGAACGGCATAACAATTGAAAACAGGCGATTATGGGAAAATATATAAGCCAGGATTGCTATGGATGAAAACGCTATGGCCGACATTAAGGCGGAAGACATAAGCGAAAGAAACCATGATGACGCCCCTAGCTTAATGAAAATAGCCGGAATGGATGTAAGCAGCGTTAGCGAGCCGTTGATTTCGTAATACCAAGGGTTATTGGCATCATAACGAACAGTGTTTGCTACCACTTGAGCCAGCTCGGTAACTTCCATCCACATAGGCTTAAAAATTAAACCGTACAAAGCGCCTAAGCAGAATGCCGCAATCAATACCTGAATGACGGGCTTGGTTGAGCTAGCCCAAGATTCCAACCGTCGCATCGAAATACTTATCTGGGACATTTCGACAACTTTTTTAAACATGTGAGTATTGCTGCGCATTTGAAATACCGAGACATTATATTAACAATCTTGAACGGTTAACCGGGAATTGGTAAAAAGGTTTGTAGTTAGAGCTAGCGTTTTAAACCGGCTTTGTAAGTTATTCCATGGAATTCATAATCGGCTTATGAGCGCATTTATTAATAACCAAGTGTGCGCCATAACATCAATAACTAATGCAAGACCTATTTTTCCAGCCGAAAAAACCTATAACACGTTGAATTTATAGGAAGTAACCATGACTCCCGCACACGATTGATAACTACTGAAGCTGAACTATCGAGAAATAATTCTTCAAATTCGCATGATCACCGATTCAGTCAACAACGGAATGGCCTCACGCAAAAAATGGATCTTATGCGTCGCGGCAGAGGACGCCATCCCGTTACTTAGATAGTGGCATCTTACTCCGACTCCCGCTCTGCTAGCCGCCTGCATATCCGAATCCTTATCGCCGATCATGATCGAGCACTCCAGATTGAGTGAATGCTTTTCAGCAGCACGCAACAACATCCCCGGATTGGGTTTACGATCGAACGAATCTTGCTTGTAGCTCCCGACACCGCCCTCCGGATGATAGGGACAATAGAAGACGTCCGTTATCGATGCACGCTCTTTATCGAAACATTCACACATCCACGCCGTCAGTGCTAAAAAATCCTGTTCCGAATAAAAGCCGCGACCGATTCCCGACTGATTGGTCACGATAACAAGCAAATAACCCGCTTGTTTTGCCGCCCGGCAAAGATCGAAAATACCGTCGATAAATTGAAAGTTTTTTGAGCTCGAAGTGTACCCCGCGTCATGATTGATGACTCCGTCCCGGTCAAGAAACAGCGCACAATTCCTTGGCATAGACTACAACCCTGCCGACTTGCTGCCGGCCCCCTTGGCATTTTGCAGTAACTGATACTTGCACCATGCTGCCAGTGTGAATGTGTCTTGTATCTCTGAACGCTCAATCATTTGCTCAAACTCTCGAAACGGGAAAAAGCGAAATTCCCTGAGTCCTAATTCATGTTGGATTTCTTGCGTTGCGTTACAACCTTCCGCAAGATACATATGCATCCTTGCAGCTAAAATCCCGCCATCCGGAGTAATGTATCCCAAAGAAGAAAAACTTTTTAATTCAACAGTTAGCCCCGTTTCTTCCAACAGTTCTCTCAATGCTGACGAGTGATCGCTTTCACCCTCATCCACAAAGCCATGCGGAATTTCCCATGAGTAAGCGAGTATTGCCGCGCGATAAATCCGAACCAGCCCGACCTGCCCGTCGACGATCGGTAAAATTGTCACTCCGGTAATAAGATTTTGTCCCGTATTCTTTGGAGCAACCACCAGATAGTCGCGGACTTCGCTGCCTTCCTTGTCAATTATGTGATCGAAATAAACAAAAAACTTTGTGTTTTCGCATGCCAGACGTCTGTTAAGCACCTCAATTGGAGGCTCGTTATCCTTAATTTTTTTGCTCTTGGACATAAGATTAAATAGTAGACTGATCAACAATCCACTCGGCGAAAGCCAGCGAACTGGTAAATGCCGGTGAAATTGCATTTAGCACATGCAATGAATTGGCGGATTTCTCAATGACATAATCCATTTCCAATTTTTTTTCGCGCACGTTAATAAGTTGCGGACGAATGCCAACCTTATCACTCGATACAAGATCATCATAAGCCAACTCCGGCATCAGCTTACGCACTGCCGCAAAAAAATTCTTCTTCCGATACTTGGCCAGTTCCGTATGCGCCAGCTGTCGGAAATTCTGACGGTTGGACCAGTACATCATGGATGCTTCAAACCCAACCCGTAGCGACTCGCCAAACCGCGCGCCTTGTAGAATGCCGTAATTCTCTCGTCCCAACGCAGGGATAGCAGTCGGCCCCGCATAGACATCGCCGTTCGCAACGCGAGTCAAATGCACTCCGAGGAAAGGTTGACTGACATCCGGAACAGGATAGATATTGGCACGTACCAGATGCGCTCGCTCAGGCCGTAATTTGAAATAGATGCCCTTAAACGGCAGCAGTGTATAGTCCAAACCTAGCCCAAAATGCTTAGCAACTTTATCAGCGGAAGCTCCGGCACAGTTGAACAAATAGTTGTAACCAAAGTCGCCAATCGGAGTTATTACTTGGCGAGCTTCTGTGTCTATAGAGGATACAGGCGCCTGGAAAAATATCCTTACCCCCTCAGCCTCCAACAATTCCTGTAGCTTTGACAAGACGGCTTTGCTATCTATCACCGCCGTATCCGGGCAATATATGCCCTTTTGATAAACTCCGGCATGAGGTTCAATCCGGCGAATGCCTCGCTCATCTAGCCGCTCTGCTCTTATGCCGTTCTCCTGGGCGTTTTTAAGAAGGCGTTCAATCACTGGCAAGTCCTGCGAAGAGGAGGCAACAATGACCTTTCCGGAGTGTTGGCAGTTAATGCCATGCTCCGCTGCAAATGCTTTCATGCGGCGCGCGCCTTCCGCACAAACCTTTGCTTTCAAGGTACCGCTATCGTAATAGATGCCGCTATGCAATACCCCGCTATTGCGTCCGCTGGCATGCTTGCCTAGTACAGCCTCTTTTTCCAACAAAACAATGTCCGCTGCCGGATAACGCTTGCGCAACTCGTACGCAACCGTCAATCCAATAATTCCGCCGCCTACAATGAGGTAATCAGCCGGTTTTTTCATTTTATCCTTTTTCCATCCATTGAAAGAGGGACCAAACTAAACATTGCCGTAACAGGTGTTCTTGATCATGGTGTAGCCTTTGATCAACTCTGCTATACCGGTATCAAGCGACATCGAAGTTTTGAAGCCGGTTGCTTCAATCTTTTCGTTCGAGACGATGTAATTGCGCTGATCGGGGTCTTTACCTACGGGGGCATCGATAAAGAGAAAATCCGGCACTTGCTTCTGGATGATTTCGCAGAGTTCTTTCTTCGATACGTTCGCTTCGGAAAGACCGACGTTGTAAATTTGTCCCTTCATTTTGTCGAAGTTGACAATGGCGTGCTGGAAAGCACGTGAGACGTCGCGCACATGAACATAGTTGCGCTTGAAATAGCTCTCAAATAAAACAACGAATCGATCGTTAACGGCACGGTAGGTGAAATCGTTCACAAGCAAATCGATCCTCATCCGTGGCGACATACCAAACACGGTAGCCAGGCGGAAACTGATCGCGTTTTCGAGTTGCATCAGTTCCTTTTCTATCGCCACCTTTTCTATCGCATATTGGGAAATAGGACGCAACGGAGATTCTTCTGTGCAGAAATTGTTTTCATCGCCGCTGCCGTAAGCGCTATTCGTGGTCGGCATGAGTATGATTTGCTGCTTGGACAGCAGCTTTATCATCAGCGTAATTGCATCGTGATTGATTGTCGTTGCACCGACGGGGTCGAGGTTACATAGGGGCGCCCCAACCAATGCCGCAAGCGGAATAACAATGTCTGCCTTTTTAAGCAGTGGTGCGATTACGCTCTCAATACGAATATCGCCCTTGACCACGGAAAAGTTGGGATTATTACATACGTGATTAAGGCTAGTCTGCTTGAACATGAAATTGTCCAGTACCGTCACTTTGTGACCGGCATTAAGCAGATCGGGAACCATAGTGGAACCGAGATAGCCGGCGCCGCCGGTAACAAGAATGTTGTAGCTCATTTAATTTCCTTTTCCGATTGTCAAAAAATTATTTACTGAACATCGCCGCTTCAACACACTCACACTGATATTTGGCTTGTATGGAAGCGTCCAAGTTTCTCTCTAGCCGTGCAATTGTATTCAATAGATGTCCTTTTCTACAGCAAGAGCAGAGCCGGTGCGCGATGGTAATCATCGGGTACACCAATATCAATGAAGATACCCGTGAAATCAATGCCCAACAGACGTTGACCCGAAGTCATGGCAGCCAAGAATATGTCGTCCTCCAAAGAGAGTTTATCTCCTGGAGAAAAACTTTCCCTGCATAAGGCGCGTGGGTTAACCCAATATACACCCCCGTTCGCCATTCGGCCGGGCCGCCCCGTACCCGATTTGAGTGAGGTTATTTGACCCTGTGGAGAAACATCCATGCCCATGTACCGGCCCTCTTCATTGGGGCAAAACAAAGAGAAGCACCAATCCGCGTCGTTTGCCAACGAGAATTCGATCAATGCTTTCAAGTCCACAGCAAAATAAGTATCACCGTTCAGCAATAAAAACGGCTTATCTTTGTCAATTTTTTCAGCGGCCAGCAAAAGCCCGCCCCCTGTACCTAACGGCGTCTCCTCAACCACATACTCAAGCGGAACACCTTTGTAGCTATTACCGAAGTGATCAATGATAACCTCATAGCGATAACCAACGGATAACACAAAATGATTGATCCCTTGTTTTATCCAGTAGTCGAGCAAATGCTCAAGAAACGGCCGCCCACTGATCGGCGCCATAGGCTTCGGCAAATCCGGTACAGCACTGCGAAGACGCGTGCCTAAACCGCCGGCAAGAATAATGGCTGTGGTCACTGCGGCTACCTTATGCCGAATTTATAATTGCGCAGAGCTGATCTACTTCTTCATTTCTCAGATCTGGAAAATTGCCGATGTAGAAGCCGTAGAAATGGATGTGCTCCGTTTCCGGAAACTCAAGATGATGCCCATTCGGCACAATACTCTTTAGATAAGGTTGGCGAAGCTGATTGCCGCCGCCCGCACTGCCTCTCCTGAACTCGATACCAGACTCCCGCATTTTTTGCATGAGCCGTTGAACCAAATCATCATCCGGCTTTTTCAAAATGAGGTTGAACGCGTAGCTGCTGGATCCTTCCAGTCTGAAATCGGTACGGTATTTTGACGCATCGATGTGCTGCAAAAAACGAAGCAGGTTTTCCGTCCTACGCTCCACGATTTTATTCAGGCGTTTAAGCTGGCTGCGGCCCATGATGCCGCCAATTTCAGTATTACGTGTGTTATAGGCAGCATAGGCGAAGATAAAGTCCGGATTTAATTCGGGATTTTCATGCTGGTAAGCGGCGCGTACATCATTATCGTTAGCCTCGCGAACCATGCCGTGGGAACGCAGCATGCGAACCTGCTGATAAACCTCCGGATCGTTGGTACAGACCATGCCGCCTTCGATGGTGCTCATGTGGTGAGCGTAATAATACGAAAAATTCGATATCCAGCCCAAGCTACCCAAGCGCTTGCCGTTATGGGTAGCACCGTGAGATTCGCAGACGTCTTCGATCAGCGGGATATTGCGGCGTTCCAGTTCGTCGATCAGTTCGTCGGTTAGCCCGTCGAAACCTTGTACATGAGTGAGAAATACGGCCCTGGTTTTATCGGTGATTTTGCTCAGAATTTGGCTCGAATCCATCGCCAGAGTGCTGGGATCAATATCTGCAAACACCGGAGTAAAACCGTTTTGCAACACAGACGCAACATCGGAAACCCATCCCAGAGGCGGCGTAATCACTTCACCGCCTTCAGGATGACGAATCTTGAGTACCGCCATGGTCAACAAATTTGCCGATGCGCCTGAATTGACGAACACGCTATATTTTACGCCCAGCCACTCGGACCATTCGGACTCGAAGGCTCTTACGTTGGCGCCGTGGGTCAGGATCGGATCATCCTGTTTCAAATGCTCGATCACTGCGTCAAGATCTTCGCGCAGGATGTTATTACGCATCAAAGGAAATTTCATTTTATTTATACCAAAGTTATTTCGGAAGTGATTGTATAAAAGTCGTAACGCTTTTTAGTATAAATTCAGGGCCGATCCCTACCTGCTCATGCAGTTCTTCGCGTGAGCCAAGCTCGAAGCGGTAAGCGCCTTCGACGCCGATATTGAGCATGCGCGCCGCTAGGCCTCGTCGAGCAATGAATTCAAAGAGCATGGCATCGACGCCGCCTCGTCCGCGGAATCCTTCTTCAAGAGTGACAATGCCGGCATAGGATGAAAGCGCCGCCTGCAACCGGTCGGCGGAAAAATCGGCAATATCGAAGAGATCTATGACTCCGACTGAATGTCCGGCCATAGCTAGCTTTTCTGCTACTTTGAGAGCGCTATGCAACATATAGCCGGTTGCCACCAGACAGACGCGTTCCCCGCGGCGATGAATATGAAAACCGGCATCCATGTCGGGAGTGTCTGCTAAATAAAGTACCGGCAATACTTGGGCATCGAGACGCAGGTATTTGGGCCCCATGGCGCCCACGCAACGATCAAAAAGGCGTCCGGCGCAAACATGATCAGAGGGCGAGAGTACCTTGAAATTGGGTAGAGCGCGCATTAGGGTAATATCTTCATAACACTGGTGGGTCGGTCCGGATACCACATAGCTATAACCGGCTCCCACACCGATCAAGTTCACGTTCATCGGCCGCACTTCGGAGAGCAGCGCTAAACTAACCCGGATTTGCTCATAGCAGCGCATGGTGATGAAAGGCGCTATCGCGTAGGCAAAGACAGTGTAGCCTTCCAGTGCTAAACCGGCTGAAACGTTAATCAGGTTTTGTTCGGCGATGCCGACATTAACGAAACGCTCAGGAAAATCGGCGCGGATTTTATCGAGGATCGGAGAACCAAAATCGGCGCTAACAAAGAAAATCTTTTGATCCGTCGCCATCGCTTGCCAAATACGGTCAAGCAATACATCGCGCATAGCAAGGGCTTTAACGCTCATGGATTTTGCTCCAACAGGCTGTCAATCAGCTCGGGCTTGGGATTCATAATGTGTGAAAGCGGGGCATTTTCCAGGCCGGGCACACCGCGCCCTTTCAAAGTTCCGGCTATCAAAGCTTTAGGTTTTCCTGCGCAGCTTGCCTTCATTGTCAGCAGGGCCGCCTGTACCGCTAAAACATCGTGACCATCGACTTCCAGGCAATCCCAACCAAAGGCCGACAAACGTTCCAGGAGTGAGCCGTGGCTGACTATATCATCCGTATAGCCGAGCATACTGATCCGGTTGTCGTCAATGATCAGGTGCAGATTATCGAGCTTATGTTGCGAAGCAAACATGATCGCTTCCCAGTTTGCGCCTTCGTGTAATTCGCCATCGCCGGACACGACAAATACGCTTCGATCACTGCCTTTGCGCTTTAATCCCAATGCCATGCCTGTAGCGACACCTAGACCGTGTCCCAGCGAGCCGTTGACTGTTTCGTAGCCTGGAATCACCGGATCCGGTATCCCGCCAAGGAAACTGCCGACTTGGCAAACTCGTTGCAGCTCCTCAATAGGAAAATAACCCAGATCGGCCAAAATCGGGTACATGCAGATCGAGCCATGGCCCTTGCTGATAATGCAACGATCCCGATGCTCAGCCAACGGTTGCGCAGGATCGAAACGTAATACGCCGCCGTAGTAGAGCGCGACAAAAATCTCGATGGAAGAGAGCGATGAGGCCAAGCGGGTTTCCGGAGCCCTGCGATGTACCGCCAACGTTTCTCGCCAGACCCAATGCGACTTTTCGCGCAAATCGATAAGGCTAACATTCATGAACAGGTCTCCGTGTCTAATACATGGTCGAGATACCACTGGTAAGTATCTTTGATGCTTGCTTCAAAATCCGCGGCAGGTTGCCAGCCGAAGGCGCGAAGCCTGCTGCTGTCGAGTAACTTCCTCGGCGCGCCATCCGGCTTGCCGGTATCCCACTCGATGGCTCCGGAGTAACCGGTTACTCGGGCAATGATTTCTGCCAATTCACGAATAGAGACATCCGTTCCGGTTCCCAAATTTAAGGGTAGTGCGAGCGTACTTGTGTTCCCGGTGAGCAAAGCGATACAGGCATCGGCAATGTCATCGGCATGAATAAACTCTCGACGCGGCGTACCGCTTCCCCAAAGCGTCAAGCTCTCTGCGCCGGATTGACGCGCCTCATGAAAACGCCGGATTAAGGACGAGAGAACGTGTCCTGACTTTGGATCGAAGTTGTCGTTAGGGCCAAAAGCGCTATTAGGAATCACGGGAATAAAACGTTGTTCGCCATATTGCTGGTTATAGGCAAGACACAATTGCATGCCGGCCAATTTCGAAATCGCATAGGCGAGACTGCTCGGCTCGGGATGTCCGGACAGCAAAGCTGTCTCAGCCATAGGTTGCGGACATTCGCGAGGATACATACAGGAGGAAGCAAATAAAATCAGTTTTTGCACACCCGAACAATGAGCGGCATTAAGCACATTTAATTGAATCGCCAAGTTGGTATTTATGAAGTCGGCCGGGTAAGCCTGATTTTCGATAATACCGCCGACTCTACCGGCAGCCAAAACCACATATTCCGGGGCGTGCTCATCGAAAAAACGATTTACTGCCGCGGCATCCATCAGCTCCAAGTCGGCATGATTAACCAATAGCAAATTGGCAAATCCTTCGCGTTGCAATCGGCGAACAACCGCTGAACCAATTAAACCAGTATGTCCGGCAACAAAAATTTTATCTGTTTTATTCATCGATCATAGGCCGTTAGGCTGATACAGCACAACACGGCTACCGGAATCGTCAAAATTGAAAGATACATGCACCAGTTTTTTTAGAGCTTCCCGGATTGCAGCATGTTTTTCGGGCTTGGCAAAAAGTAACATGAATCCGCCGCCGCCGGCACCGAGGATCTTTCCTCCAGTTGCGCCGGCACGCATGGCTTCAGCGTAAATTTGGTCGATTTCCGGGGTTGAAACCCGATCGGAAAGACTGCGCTTGTACTTCCAGCTTAGATCAAGCAGTTTTCCAAATTCATCAATGCTAACCCGGCTATCCCCGAGAATGGCAGCAGCCTCATAAACCATGTCTTTCATAAGCTTGAGTTCTGTTTCGCGATTTTTTAGGTTATCGATCTTGGATTTTGCAATCTCGTCGGCAATACGAGAAAACCCGGTGAAACAGAGCATAAGGTGGTCGCGAAGTTCTTCGCGCCGGTGCCCTGGAAGAATGACCGGCGACACATCAAAAGAGTCATCTCTATGGAAATCGATACGATTGAATCCGCCGTAAGCTGCCGATACCTGATCTTGCGAACCGACGTTTTCGCCAATGAGGTTTTGTTCGATATGGATAGCGTCTCTCGCCAGAGCGTCCTGGCTAGCCATTTGGCCGCGAATACCATATAACGCATGCGCCAAGCCAACAGTAAAAGCTGAGCTGGAACCTAAACCGGAACGTGCAGGCAAATCCCCATCGTGATGAATTTCCAACCCGTCAACAACATTAGCCCAATTAAATACGGCTCGCACTGCGGGATGCTGGATTTCATCGTTATGGCATACGTTCTCAATGTGAGAGTAAACAATACGATGCTTATGTTCAAAAAATGGCGGTAAACGACGGCATGTGATGTAGCAGTATTTATCGATAGTGGTTGCCAATACCGCGCCGCCATGCTCCCGATACCAACCTGGATAGTCGGTGCCGCCGCCAAAAAAAGAAATCCTGAACGGGGTTCTGGTAATAATCATGCTTACTCAATGACCCAATATTTTACGTTTAAGACTGATTCCGGCCATGTCCTCGATATTCTTTCTTTCGAGTGCGCCAAATTTCTGTTCAACAAGATTTAGGTATGCGGGATTGGTAAAATATTTTTGCCAAGCTTCATCGCGGAATTGAAGCACCTGAGCCGAGGTCAGATACTTAGTGGGTAAAGGTTTACACTCATAAGACAGGAAGGCATAACCTTCCAGTGTATCGGGCAATTCCCAGCCATTTTTCTTAGCTATTCCATGCATCGGGCTACCGGGCAATGCTTGGCACGGGTACATGTTTGCCATCTCGTTATTCAGTTCCATGGCCAAATCCAAAGTCTCCTGCATCGTGTCGAGCGTGTCGTCCGGGAAACCAAAAATATAGTTGCTGATAATGTTGATGCCGGCACTGCTGATTGTTTTGCTTACTTCACGAATATTGACTTCCTGAAAAGACCCCTTGGATACTTCTTGCCGAACCATCTGGTTGCCCGCCTCAACCCCCAAAGCAAGCCAGTTAACTCCGGCTCTCTTGAACAATTCAAGATAATCCCTTCTTACCGTATCAACCCGCGAATAGGTCCACATGTTAAAGTCCAAGCCCTTGTCAATCACTTGGTTCAACACCGGTTCATAATATTTCCGGTTGAGAAAAAACATTTCATCGCTAATCCGCAAAGTGCGAACGCCCATATCGGCAAGCTGCTCCATTACCCGGCCGACCCACTCCGGGCTCCAGAAGCGCATGCCTTTAGAATGAGCCGCATTGATTCCGTCCCCATTATCAACACGATTTACAATATTGATCATACAAAAGTCGCAGCCGAAATTGCATCCCAACGAAGTATATATGGCTGCGAATGGCGTGCGTTTGGCGTGATCGAATTCCGCATGCCAGAAATGTGCGCGGTAAAGGTCTAGCGGCTTTTCCTTATAAGGCAGCAAATCCCAGGCATACCCAGGCATATCCACATCCATCCGCTCTTGGGGGACAACGCCTTGTGGCGCATTAAGGGTCGGAATCACAAGGCCTCCCTGCCCACTCTTTTTGTATCCAATTCCTTTAATGTGCGCCAAATCCTCGCCAAGATTGCTTTTGAGCAGGGCATGAAGAGCATATACCCCTTCGTTCAAAAGCACGATGTCAACGCAAGGATATGAAAGAACTTCCATGGGTAAAGCGCTGGTATGAGAACCGACAAAGCCTATCCGGCAGTCAGGATTGAGTTCTTTGAGCGCCTTGGCGAGACTCAAGGCTCCAATCATGCTGGTAGTTCCGGAATTTGGGTTTTGCCCATACACAACGAAAACGATAAGGCGGGGATCGGCGTCCGAAACCCTCGCAACAGATTGTTCCAACGTCAGCCTTTCCGCATCGCAGTCAAGTATCCCGACGCCAAATCCTTTTGAACGGCAAGATTCCGCCAACAGTAATGCCCAGGTTGGCGGCTCTATAGCTGAATATACGGTGGCTAGTCCTTGGTATGCTTTGGCGGATGAATCAGGATTGACAAAAAGAACATCAAGTTTTCTATGCATTTAACTATTTATGAATATTGGGCAAACTACGTTGATTAAAGTTGCATGGATGGATTTTGACGATGAGATAATACAGCATCTATGCAGATGCAAAACTCTTTTAGCCCGCCTGGCAGACCGATCAAATCCCGAATATTTTAATTATAACATATTGATTATTAAAGATATATATACATCAGCCAAAAATAATCACAATCAATTAAATCAATATGTTATGAAAGAAATCCAACAGCCCGGTAGACGCCATAACTTCCTTTGATTACTACAAAGGACATGCATTTTCTCAAGTAATTAGTAACCCATAAATCGCCCGGTTCCTAACAATCTATTACTGAAAAATCAAAAGACCTGTTGGCGTTTCCTGTGGCGAGCCATTGCCAAAATGATAGATGCCGATTTTTCCCGCAGGCAAAGTACAGAACGCACTTTGAGTAACTAGAAAATCATTCACATATATATCGCAGATACCATCGCGTGCTTGAACGCGCAATGCTATGGATTTTGACATATGAGGAACCAGTCCGGTCGCCAATACCTGAGCAGTGTTTCCGACCCCTTTCGAGACGAATACGTCCGCATCGTGCATAGCTATAGTAAGGATTTTCGCTGGATCTTCCCCAAGCCCGAAGACGAGTGCCGAATTGTACATTATCGGGGAGATATTCTTTTCATCCCTCAACGACAGCTGAGCACCAGCAATACCTGAAGTATATTGATAAACCTTCAACTCATCCGAAGTAATTTCCTTTCGCGCACCCCTTGCTTCAAAAATGTTTCCAGGCGCGATGGATGTTTTTATTTTTGGAATGTTGATTCCGGATAGTATCTCGGATGGGATGGATAGGTCGACCTGCACCGGATTTTCTGGACCGAAAACGGGCAGAGATACACGCACAGGCATCGCCGAGCTGCTCTTGAATGCATAAGTAGCAGGAATCCCGGATGCAACGCCGCAGAGTTTATCGTATAGCAAGAGCGACAGCATTCTATGGCGAGATTCCTTGTTGAATCCTGAGGGCTTGCCGGCGCGAATATCTGCGTCATTGTTGTCTATAGGCGCGATTTTATCCGGATTACCCATTACCCCATTAAAACAATGCAACTGTGGAATGGAATCTAAGTCATCTCTTATCGCGACCGCCGCCTTAATTGAGGGACCATATTCTCTCTCGTAATCACTCGAGCTGGCACGTAATTCAGGTATGTGCAGAAGCGCACCCAATCCGTACACGCCTAACGCATACGCAGTGAGCCACAGCCGCGCACTTGGCCACCGAGAACCAAGAAAATGAAACAATAACGCAATAAAGCCCATGCAGACAAAGGAAAGTACCGGATAGTACCAAGGCGCAATGTCTCCTCCCGGCAAGACGCGCCCGTAAACCAGCAGCGCAGCAATGGCTGTAAAAGCGGACAGAATAATTGCTGCTTTCAACCGCGACAGCTCGTCGCCTAACAGCACTTTTCTCATGACAACCATCACCGCCAATCCGAACACGGCAAGACCAACCGTAAGCGATTGGGAAGCGGTTGCTTGAAATAGTATGGTTTTGATGAATCCCGGCACTCCCATCCAGCTTCTAGTCATAGCCCCGGCACTATATGCCGACTCATCCAACAAGAAAAAAACCAGGAAGCGAATGATCGAATAGAACACAACCGGAGTAACGAACAGAAGCAGTAAGGATCGCGTTCTGACAGTTACTGAGGCAATCGACACATGGGTTTTCTTTTTTGCAAACGTGAAAATGCTATACAAAAGCAAATATAGGCCACATAACAAGGTCGCGATTATTACGAACTCGTGAAATAACGAACCGACGAAAAACGACAGCCCAGCCAATACATGTGGACGACCGATCTCCGGCTCGACAGCGCGAGCCGCCTGAATTGCAAACGTGCCGCCGATTGAGAAAAAAGCAATAGCGATCCAATATGGCTGAATATGCGGCCATACAAATAGCATCTGGCCTAACGGCTCAGGAAATAGCACCCAGAGAGCCAGCGGAACGGCCAAAGACTTGTTGCACAACGCGGACAGGAACCGATAAACGCAAAAAAAAACCAGCATGTTTATCAGGAAAAGCCAGGCCCAAATCGAATGAATGCCAAGAGGCCAGATGACGTCTTGCGCGATGAAGTAGAAAATGAACAGGCCAGGACGAAACAGATGGAAATCCCCCGACCATGTGAATCGTGTCTGGTTGAATAAGAGCAAATGGCTCAGCCAATCAATCTTATTGGAGAACCACGCCTTTTCGGAAAGCACGAAAAAATCGTCGCCCATTATTATTCTTGGGTCGGGGTATGCGATGAAATACAGGACAGCAACTGTGAGCAGGAAACACGCATCGAAGTAACGCATGCCAACCAGCGACTCAAGCCGGAAAATCAACCACTCAATTTTCCGCCTGATTATCTCGAGAACTCGCGGAATCATCATATCAAGCTCGAACTCATTTTCATAAGCACGCCTCACTTATGAGCAGTTCATTGCTTCCATCCTCTAACGCCTGCTCACTTGCTTGGCTAGGGAAAATTGGACGCCTTGCCTCAATTTTACCCAATTCCCATTGCCGCGGACGGCCTAAAAAACCGGATATATCAGCCCAATTAAAAAGCAAGGTCACTTTTTTGCTTCCTCGATTTTGTTAATTTGGCCGATATTTTTAGTTTTCTCACCTGTCCCAAGATGCAATCCTTCAATCGCAATTTTGTAAATGTTTAGAATAAATTTCCCTTTTTTAGTTATGCCGTAATAATTTCCCTGTAATTCAAAATATCCACCATAAGTTAAATCGTCGAAACGTCTGCTGAGAATACCTGGAACATCGTAAAGTGAGGACATTTGCTCTTGAGTTACTTGGTGATTAGGTTGCTTATCTGCAATCATCAGCATTCTGAATGTAATAGATCGATCCGCTGTAAAGTAAAACTCAAGATACCCCAGGAGCAGAAATCCATAAAATATTGCCCCGAGAGCCGGATAAACCCAACGGGTCATGTCTGTCTCTGAAATATGCAATTTACCTTTGAACCATTCTTCCGAAGGAAAAATGTAAACAAAAAAAAGAAAAATCCCTAACCCCAGGCCAGCCGTTAACAAAAGATTATTCACTTTATTTTCGGGCATACAGTAATGAAAATAGGCGAAGTGTATGGCCAAGAAAATTAAGAAGGCGAGAGATGCGCATATTGAAACTTTTAACACTTTATAACTCCAATTGGAAAAATACAGCTGGCAAGGAAATCTACCGATGTTGAACTAAAAAGCGGTTCCATTTGTTTGAACAATATTCCCCGCTTTATAAGTGATGTATGCTTATTGATTGAAGAAAAACATGCGCCTCATATGAAAAAACGCGCAAATAATCCTTTCTCAAAAATAGCAACTCCGAATTGCTTTGCACAACAAGACTCGGCCAACAATAAAGACCGGATTGGCGACTCATAAACCCTGGAAAGTCCCTTGGCGGAAGAATCGGAGTTGACAAAAAACATCAAGTTTTTGTTTATCTTGAATTTTTCAATACTCAATCAAATTTATATTTTCGTAGCATATTGCCGCTTTTCCTACCGTACAAAACGACCTGTCTGGCATAGTCATAAGGCGACTCGAATTGCTCGGACTCCTCTATGCGGATACTCTGACTCCCCAGGCAAGCTTGCACATCGTCATCAATAAAAACCTTGTCAAAGAAATCCGGAATATTCCATGAAAAATTAAGATCAATTTCTTTGTTTTGATGAGGATTGAAAATCAGTGATTCATTGAATAAAAAAACTTCGTCAATGAGCGTAGGCGCAAAATCGATTTGCTTTTCAAGCAGAAATCCTGTGACTGCGCTTTTTAACTCACTGTAAAACTCCGACTTATTTTCATGCATGGTGCTTAAGAAGATAATTTCCTCGATATCCCAAAATATATTGCCGAATCTTTCATCTATTTGGCATTTACCAACGCCGGAAAGCATTGAATCCAGCGTACTTTCGAATAGCGCGTTTATTTTTTGAAAGGTTGGGTAGGATTCTCTCTTTTCAGACAACAACAGATTGAAAATGTCGGTAAAATTTATATCGTATTGTTTTTGCAATAACACCATTATGTAAAAGGCCGACTTCATGCTGAACAGGAACTGCGCCAGCCAAGAAATTTTAGCCATTCGCTTCCAGTCGTCCACCGTCATGGCGTTCGTTGAAACGATTATATCCTCATACTCTTTAAGCACGGCATCTTTTGGAGTGCAGTGGATTTCCGTCATTGGAATACTGACGGTTTTGATGCCAAATCTTTTTTGATACTCAGGATCGGCAAGTTCGGTGTTCGGATAAACTTGGCAAAAATAGCAAAAAAGCTGGTTTTTAATTCCCGCCCGCAATATGTATTCTATCCCTGTTATAAAAGACTCAGCGCTTTCGCCGGGAAGACCGATGATTAATTCGGTATAAACGGGGATGCCGATCTCGTTATATTGTTTTTGCAAAGATTTATAGGCATCCAGTTTTATGTTTTTTCGCCCAACATTTTGCCCAACCTCTTCGTTCACTGTCTGAAAAGAGAGTGTGGCTCCTTTTTCCAGGCTGTTCCGGTGGAATAAACTGCATATTTCAAAAACGGTGTCCGTGGAATTTTTGGCGTAACAAACCCTGAATTTTTCCGGAAAACCATACTTTTGCTTGGTTTGAACGAACATGTCGGCAATATCGAGATCTCTTTTGTGAATGCCGAAATTCGAGTCCGCACAGAAAACATAGGGTATTTTGTTCAATCCTATCCAATCCGCGGTTTCCTGTATGCTTTCCATACTGAAAAATTTGTATTTGGTGGCTAGTCCGCCCATACCCCAAAAACAAAATGAACAGTTATATGGACATCCTCTGTTGGTTTCCACGATTGCCTGAAAGACTAAGTCATGATTCTTAAGCAGGTGGTCAAACTCGCCGGTCGTGTATGGCGACGGGAAATCAAGATCCTTTGTTTTTTTCAGCTCATCCGGGGTTTTGTGCAGCTTACCCTCGTCCGTAACATAGGAAATAGCGTCAATTTTTGAAAAATCCCGGCCACCCAGATTTTCTTTGAGTATTTCAGCAAAACGTATTTCGCCCTCGCCTCTAACCGAAATATCGATAAAAGGATTGTCGTTCATAAAGGTATCGGCGTTGAATGGAACGCTTGGGCCTCCAAACACAATCAAGCAGTCAGGGTGTTTTTCTTTGACTTTCTTTGCAACAGTTAGACATAAATTGATATTCCACATTGAGGCTGAGAAAGCTGCGACATCTGGGTCTACGTGTCGTTGCACGATGGTATCGGCATCCTCGTACTGAAAATTAAATGGCATGATGTCGTAATTATCGCAAATCTCGGCATCCTGCTTGGCATAAGCGGAAAGCATCCCTGACACAATCGGCAAATATATTGCGTTGCCCATTTTCAAATTGTATTCGTTGAAATATATTTTTCGCTTGATCATTTTGCGCCACATACTGTGAAATATTTTTAGAGGTGTTGAAAAGATTATTCTAATCCAACATTTATTGCTTTACTTCGAATCCGAAACCGCAGCTGTTAACTTATCCCAGGCCAGTTAACAGCGGATTATTTCTTTGATGATGTATCGCGGACGTTGCTTTGTTTCTTTAAATATCGCGCCAATGTACAAGCCGATAAAACCAAGCATCATTATCTGGACGCTACCTAGAAAAAGCACCGCCGACATAATTGCTGTCCAGCCGCCTATCGACACGCCGAGCGCCTTTTGTAAAAGCACAACGAGTATGTAAAGAAATGACAGGATTGACGAACTAAACCCCAAAAAAAGCATCAGCTTGAGAGGGGCATCCGAGAATGATATAAGAGCCCGGTCAAGCCAGTAATAAACTACTTTCCGGCTTAAGACGTTAAACTTGGCATTCTCGCGACCATCAAACCGTTCTGAACGATCATAGAACACCTGAACTTGCTTAAAACCAATCCAGCTAACAAGCCCACGCATGTATGGCTTATCCTCTTTTAACTGAAGAAGGTTCTCTACCGCGCGCCGCGACAGAAGCTTGAAGTCACCGGAATCGACTTGCAGCTCAATTTCAGAAATTGCGTTTATAAAACGATAACCGATCTTCGTAACCAACATTTTTAGCCAGTGCTCACCTTTACGGTGCGTTCGCGTGGTATAAACAACTTCGGCTTCAGGATCCGTCAGCCAAGCATCGATAAGACGCGAAATCACTTCGGGCGGATCCTGCAAATCCGAATCCATATAGATCACTGCATCGCCGCTGGCGTGCTCCATTCCAGCCATAACACATTCTGAAACACCAAAATTACGCGACATGTTGATAATCACTATGTCGCCATTTCCCAATTCTGATTTAAGGTATTGTTCAGACTCGTCGGTTGAATTGTCATTAACAAAAATTAGTTCGTACGCTCCCACCGCTTTGTTGGCAATTAAAGAAGCAAAAACCGTCCTCAGGCGTTGCAGCAACTCAGGAAGTACCGATCGCTCGTTGTAGAATGACAAAACAACAGAAATCTTGGCTGACTCACGCCCCATTTTTAACTCCAAATAATTGACAAAGTGTTCTATAAATACGTTTACTGACCAATAAAAAAACGGCGGCAAGAAAAATCACCGCCAAAGCCGTTTCCCAATGTCCTTCAGACGTAACTAAACTTATTACCGAATGCCCAGTCATTACAAACATAGCTTGAAGGGGCAGCATAAATATTCCTGAGAACAGGATGTATCTGGTAAAAGTAACCCGGCTTAGGCCAAAAGCGTAACCTAATGTTGACGCCGGTATTAAAGGGTTCAGTTGTGAAACGGCGATAAGCTTCCAGTCATGAACAGCCGCTTGTGCCAGTAGTTCGACTCCCTTCGGATAACGATACATAAGAAGTCTTTCAATCCTGCCATGAAGAAAACTGCGAGATAAAAGAAACGTTGTCGCTGACGATACTATGGCGGCACATATGGACACGATCAGTCCATATACATCGCCCCATAACGCTCCAGCCATCAGAGTCATCGGGGAGCAAGGCAAGAAAAAAACAGCCATAAGGGCATGCACTCCAATAAACACAATTGGAGCCGCCAGCGGATAACTAGAAAGAATAGGACTAATCCAGTCCAGAAAGAACTCTATACTTCGTTTGGCCATAAAATGCGTTTACTACATTGAAATTAAGAGGTTTTAGGCTTGATGTCTTGCCGATGAAAATAGCCTGTCAATCTCAACCCTCTCACCAAACTTTTACATAACGAGCCGATACGCTTGTCTCATTACTTAATTCTCGCAACAACGCGTAGGATACCAGAAGTTAGCCTACCTCTCTATTCTTCTATGCGGTATTAGGTGCAGCCGAGCATCAACAGTCAAATCGCAATTAGCGCCTCTCATTCTGAAGGTTTCAAGTTTTTCAGGATTCAATTCGTCTGTATTTTAGTAAATGGATAAAAATTTATTATTTTTGAAAATGCGATACTAAATAGCGAGAGCCTGTTTCAGTTAAATGTGCAGCGTCAAAAGCTGTCAGCATATCGCCAGTCTCTCCTAATCTTGTAAGGCAGCCATCATCATTACAAAGAATTTTGGTGGGCGATATATAGTTCACCTTTAATTGTTGGTTAGCAAAATTAGCCAGAATGGGGTCTAATTCAATGAAATTCGATTCCAGCCCAAACTTCATTCGCTCCGGCATGCGGTGTTCCTTATCGGATTTATAATACAGATAAAGCTGCTTAGGTAAGGTGTCAATCCACCGTGGAACCGGGCCAATCAAGTCAATATCGACGATGCCAAGTTTTCGAAGTTGAGCGACTGTAGCTTCAAGTTTTTTCCAATCATAGCTGATCCAGCTAGCCGCAAGGACAATTTTACTCGGCTTTTTAAGTTTAATTAATTCAAAAATTGAGTCGTTAATTCCCTTGCAATAGGGGATACCGTCAATCTCCATGTCCAAAATTGGAGGACATGTGCCGGCTGTTCTCTGAATAATATTGAATCCCTCTCCGAACGAAGCTTTATATCCGGTATATAAGTGTGCTGCGTGCGAGTCGCCCCACAACAACAGTGTTTTTTTATCCTTATCGGATGGCGATTCGCAGGCATTAAAAAGAGTGTAATCCTGCTTAGCCGCATCCAAAAAGCAAGTATCAAACCGTTGAGCTTTATGTATACTTTCAACAGGAACTTTATAGGTAATAATATCTTGTACGATTTTAGGAAACCTGGATACCAGCCCATCGAACTTGTAGCAGTAATATCCCACGTTACCAACAGCCAGCATTAATACAAGTAACGTAATGATTTTCTCTTTACCGTGCTTGCCCAAACGAACAGGTTTTTCAACCAACCTATACGTCAACCATGCCAGTAAAATTGAGACTAAGACAACGGCAATCCGTATCTCGGCCGAAGCTATTTCGCCCTTAACTATGCGGGTAAATGACAGTAAGGGCCAGTGCCATAAATATAATGGAAAGCTAATCAGTCCAAACCATACCAGGACACGGCTTGATAAAACTACCCGATTCAGCCACGCCTGTGCGCCAGCTGAAATAATCAAAACCGCGCCAGCTATAGGCAGCACAGCCCACCAGCCTGGAAAACGCATCTCTTTGCTAATGATAAAAACGCCTGTAATAATCAATGCGGCGCCTAACACTGACTGGATGTTGTTTAGTGTCCTGCCATTTGCTTCCGGCGGATTTGCATAAACAATAACGCCTAACCATGCATCGAGCTTCTGAGTGAACTTGGAGAATATGATGTGCTCATGCAGCGTCATATACGCTAAAACCGAACCCACCAGCAATTCCCAAAAGCGTGTTTGAGGCGAATAAAACACAGCCACTGCGTCACTGCCTGTCTTGTCCAGATTCAGTGCAAATGAGATGGCCGCAATAAGGACGGTGATTGTTAGCAAATTCAATCGCATCGTCCAAGTAATCCAAAGAAGCAGAGGCCAAAAAATATAGAATTGCTCTTCAATGCCTAACGACCAGAGATGCAACAGTGGCTTGGTCTCCGCGGCATTATCAAAATAGCCGCTTTCATTCCAAAACATAAAATTGGAAATAAAACCGGCCCCACCAGCAATATGCTTACCCAGTTGCTTATATTCATCAGCCAATAGCACAAACCAGCCAATCGTGAAACTCGCAACCAAGACTAACAATAGAGCAGGAAATATGCGTTTTATACGACGACTGTAAAACTCAATGAAACTAAAGCTCTTACGCTCTAAGCTGCTAAATATTATGGTCGAAATAAGAAAACCGGAAATGACGAAAAAGACATCAACGCCAATGAAGCCGCCCTTAACCGATAATGGAAATGCGTGAAAACCCACAACAGAGAGAACGGCTATTGCACGTAAGCCATCAATGTCTGCGCGGTATGTGGTATGGGTTAAATGGTCGGAATCGGCTTGCCTAACTGATTGGATGGATGTCATTATTAATTATAGAGGCGATGAAATTCTTAAAGCGAACATCATTTATCTGTTGCTGCCTTGTTTCGGGCGCGCATCTGGATAACACCCTGATTATGGAGTGATGCCGCCCCCACAGATAGGTCACGGGGGTCAGCATCATTGGCAGCTTACAAAGCTGTAATCACTACACAGGCTTCGATTGGAAGATCCATGAGGCCTTCCGGTGAAAAATAATTCTCATCAAAATCGTTAAGGATACTCCATGCCCAATCAGGCAAAGCATCCGGACATTTAAGACCGCCGTAGGATTCCAGTGCAGTTTTAGTCTGACGCGTAAATTGATGTTGGTTATTATGTAACGGCAATATCTCAATTTTACAACCAAGCTCATCTGAGATTTTCTTAAAATGACTGGCACAAAACATCCATTTATCATCGAGATTCTTCCAGTTGTCTTCAAATCCAGCAAGCCTATTTCTGTGCGTCCTTACATGTATATCATGATTTAAAGCGGCAAGATAATCGAAACCCGGCCCTTTCAACTGCCTGTTCTTAGCTTCGGCCAGAATTTGCTTATAAGCAATTTGTAAAATTTGATGGCCTAATTCAAACGGCTCGAAAAAAATGGCTTTGCCGCCCGGCTTTAAAACAGTAATTGCGGCTCTAACAAGAGCCATCGGCTCAACCATATGATGCAGAACAGCGCAACCTACCACAAGGTCGGCATGCTTCGGTAAAAAATAGCAGTTTTGCGCATCTTGAGCGACTGCCGCGCATCTATCCTGAAATCCTCGTGAGCGCGCCTCTCTTTTTAAAATTCGCAGTAGATCCGGAGAAATATCGGTGGCAATCACCTGAACATCGTAATTTTCAAGTAGAGGAATTACCGAGTTTCCAAAGCCGGAACCAAAATCAACAACTAACCCTTTAGGAACATAATCGAGACGTTCAAAAGTTTCGCTCATTAATGTATAAAGATAATCGTAGTTTTTGAAGCGAGTAAAATACTCCTCGGCATGCGCCAGAAAGATAGCCGATACTCCATACTTTGGCAGCGAGACTTCCGGCTCCGGCATTAAAACATCGCCTTCAATAGGCATAAGCGGCACAGAAAACACATCTTGAACCCAACTCATAAAAAACTCCTCATTAACATGAAAAACATCGCCATTAAACGATGTGTATTCGCCCATGGGCGCGCCTCTTACTAAGGCTTGTTCTTTTCTTATTTCCTGGCTTGGTTGATTCCAAGAAAACCATCAATCATGACATCATCATATTTGCCGAAACCGCTTTAGAGTAAAACGCTATAGCAAATTGGACATCGCTTGATCTCTTTTACTTTAGTTGTCGCCTGAACCGAGAAACTGCAAAAATGATTCTTTCATGCGCTCTAACGTAAAATCTCGCATGAAGCAATTAGTTCCGTTCAAAGCCACCTCCCGGTAATATTCCGTATTACTAATCGCAGACTCTAAGTGCTTCAGTACGTCAAGCGGATCTAAAGAATCACAAAGAAAACCGGCTTCATGCTGTCTAATATATTTCGCCGGCGATGCATAGGCCGGTGCATGGCAAAAAACCGGCCGTCCGGCAGCGAAATAAGTCACCAACTTCGACGGAAAGCTACTGCTCGACTCTTCCCTGAACTCTTCGGAAAACCAATAAGGCATATAAAGCAGATCGGCTTCCGACAATAAACGAATGGTATCCTCTTGGCTTTGCCAACCGAGATATTCAAAATTTGCCGGATGCTGGGTGAATGACTGAAAACCGCCGCCCATAATCCGGATGCGAATTTGCCGCCCTGCAACAGTCCAGTTAACCTGATTCAAGGTATTTATCAGGCAGCTCCACTCTGCTTGCGCATAAAATTGTCCGGCCATGCCAATAACGAACTCATCCCCAGCATGGGGACGAGTGGCCGGTTTCCGAGCAAGGGCACGAGGCAAGCCGGCAATTACCGGTTGGTTGCGAATACCGTATTGGTTTGAATAGGCCTCCGACATCGCCCAAGAAGCAGTTGCACATGACGCGCTGTGGCGCATGACCTTGTCAAACTCGGCCAGCAAACGCCGTTGCGTCAAGCCATCAATTTGATTGGCGCGTAGCCACCAGCCGAAGGGGTCCCAAACCTGAGTGAGGAGAGGCAGATTCAATTTTAAAGACAGTTGCCGCGCAAGACGCACCATCGTTTGCCCTTGCAACACAACCCAGATTGCATCAACCTGCTGCTGTTTAGCGAAAGCGGCTATCTGCGGCAACAGCTCATGCCGGACGCGTGTAGCTTGAATTAACTCAAAAATAAACGCCGATAAATCGCCTGCCTTACGCGGAAAAATTCTGACCGAAGCTTCCCGCGGTTTTTTCAAGATCAACTTGGGCAGGGATTCCAATTCCACAGGTATCTCCGGATTCAACACAGGATTGACCACCGCACAAAGGGCGATTTGCTCAGGCGGTAAAAAACCGACTAAACGGTCTAGCACCAAGCCGGCAGTAAAATTCCGGCAAGGCGGAATATCTGTTAAAAGCAATACTTTCATTTCGAGACGACCTTTCTGTAAACCTCAGCCAAACGACGAGCATACTCATCATCGCTGTAATACTGCTCTGCCATTATCCGGCCTTTACGGCCTCGTTCCTCGCGCTCGCGCGGGTTATCAATCAAGCGCTGCAATGCTTGAAATAAAGCGTCCCCATCGCGCATGGGTACCGATATGCCTACATCGGGCGCAAAAATCACTTCCGGCAAAGATGTGCCGTCGAAAGCAATAACCGGCTTGCCGCATGCAAACGCCTCAATTGCCATGACTCCAAATGCCTCTGCAATAGACGGCATCAAAAAAATATCGGCGGCAACAAAAGCATCCCGAGCCAGCTCTTCATCATTTGTCCAGCCAAGGTCGACGATTTGAAACCGATCCGCAAAACGCTCCATCAGGCCTTTGTCATTGAAGGTTAAAAGGCATACCGGCTGCTTGGTGCTAATGCGCTCAAGCGCATGGATGATATAAGGCAGTCCCTTAAACTCGTTGCCCACTGCTCTAAAACAAATGACTAACGCATCATCGGGAATACCGAACCGACTCCTTGCATCGGGTGCGGCAACAGGAGAGAAAAAATTAAGATCAAGTCCAAAAGGCACCTGATGAATGTCGACATCTTCAAATAAGGGTGAGGCCTCCACCATGTCCCGCATCCACTTCGAAGCCACAATAACGTCGAATTTTGACTTCTGGTAAACATGCCGCTTATACCTGAATAGGAGTTTAGTAGTATCCATCAGCAAGGGAAAAGGGATTGTTAAATCAGGACAATTTCCACATTCAGTCATCCATCTTTTGCATTCAAACGGATAAACACAATGCCCCGTCATTGCCCACGGATCATGCAGTGTCCATACCACCGGCTTTTGCCTGGTGATTTTCGGAAGATCGAATAAGCTGAAATAACCGGAGTGAATGATGTGAAGGTGAAGAAGATCGGCTTCCTTAAAAGCCGGCATCTTCATCATTTGAGCCGCATTTGAATATAGTACTGACTGTAGCGATGTAACTCGCTCTATGCGGTTCACTATCCGGTTGACTTTTCTTATCCCGTTGCCTTCAAATGTCAACACTTCCGGGTTTTGAGAGTCTTTTTCCCAAATTAAATGGCGGGATTCAATGCCATGATCTCTCAGCAATGGAGTAATAGATAAGCCATTAAATCTTCGGCCTGGAGACTCATAACCGTTAACTTGCAAAACCTTAGTTAACACAGGGCCTCCCCGTCGTCTTTGCTACTGGACATTTTCTTCGAAGGAATCCTGTATTTGTTATTGGCCAGAACCCTGTCATAAATCTGCTCGTGATTCCTGATCATCCGTTCTGGCGATCCACGCCGCTCTTTAACCATTTCCTGGCATTGCCTGCCAAGCCGTTGTCTATATTCCTTATCCTCAATTAAATTCGATAAAACCTTCGACCATTGATCGAACCGGCCGCGTGACACAATCAGTTCGGGAAGATCAATAATCTCCTCTACCAGATTCCAGTCAGTTTGATCAAAAACCTTTGTATAGTCATTCCGAAAAGACACAACCGGTATTGCAAGGCCCATTGCATCCATTACCGTTACACCGCCGCCGGATGGAAATGTATCGACGACAATATCCGCTATAGCAAGAATATTAAGATAATCGTTACGCCATCCAAAACTCATAAATCTTGTTTTCAGGGCGGGCCGCATTAATTCAGCTAAAAACGGGGGGGGATCTGTCAAGCCAATGGCAATGAAAAATGCTTGAGGATAGTCTTCAAGCATTTTAACTATAGCGGTCCAGAACTCGCGATTCCGGAGTTTTGCCGACCTACCGGCGCTCAAGATAATAACCGAATCGGGCGGTATGCCTAGCTCTTGCCTCGTATATGCCGAAACCGTGGCTCGAATTGGCAGCTCTCGCTCCAAATAAACAATAGAACCATCGCACGGACTATCTAATAAAGGATGTACAGCAGAGCTAATAACCCAGTCCAATGTGAGAGGTATAAATTGTGTCGGCGGACCATAACATAACCCGATTTTTACCGGGGCGGATACAAGCATTGAAATGAAATACTGGTCATAATCAGCGAGCACAGCAGTCGTGATTAAAATATACGGAGCAAATTCCCGTATGTTGTGCGCCGTCTCATAAAGAGATTCCAGCTTATCTTTAGACGTTGTTGCAATAACACGCCCTCCCGCTTTGCACAGTTTCTCAATGTTTAACTTAACTTGCTCAGCATCTTCAGTTTTTAAGCTTGGCACAAAAAACGCTACGTCATAGCGAGATTGATCATGATAATTGGCAAAATCGCAAAGAATTTTGATGAGGATAGACTGGGGGTGATTTGCGCCATAAACCAGATATGCTAACCGGATTTTTCCATTATTCTCATGTATATCATGCTGTATAAAGGATGGACCCCATTTATTTTTCTGCGGTGAAGAATAAGCTAAAGTTTCGATCTTTTTCAATATATCGAAATCGTACTCGTAGTGATCGCCCAACCCCGCATTAACATAAGCATCACGGCTATGATTAAAGTACTCAAGCGCTAAAGGAATATTACCCGCGTCCGCTTGCTGCATGCCCACTATTTTATAGGCGTTTTTAATTGCTTCAATATTACCTAATTCAGTTTGTAATAAGACATAAAAACTGATAAACGATTCAGGATCGCCCTTAAGCAGCAGTAGTGCCCGTGCGGCAAAAACGGAGGCCTGATCCGGCTTGCCAGCATAGTAATAGGTTCGCGCCAACCAGTCATTAGCAATAAAGCGATCGGACCGCCGCTCTTGGCTGAGGTACGGTAGCAGTTCTTCAGGACGGACTTCGCCCCCTTGCCGGATAATATCTAGAAATTTTTCTAATGTAATCATTAGCTTATAGCAGAAATTGAATCTTTACCGGCGTCACGAACCTCCATTGAATGGGTGAATTCGCACTGATAGGGGCCATCGAATATTTGAAAATGCTTTGTTTTACGAGGATCCACCTCTACCGAAAAAATAGCCGCATCCGGAATCATATCGGTATCTTCAATTGCGCGACGCCCCATCCACAAGCTAATACGATAATCGCCCGGCCGCAACAAGACGTTTCGTAGAGTAAAGCGGACAACGGCCTCTTCTCCCTTGTCCAAGGACAAAAAATCCTCTTTCAATGCCAAATTTACATCTATTAAGCGATAACCATTGGCATCCCAAATAACAGCAGCAACACTGTTTTCTGTCACACGCGCTTTCGCTAGTATTGTCGCTTCTATCTCAACATCTTTGCCTACACGTAAAACAGGGGTAGGCTCCCCATCATCACCTAACGGCGTTACCTTAATCGAAGTAAAATAGGCTTTATTTGTTTTATTTTTCTCGGCAGCAAGTACATCGGGACTTTTATTGGACTTTGCCGTTAGACTTTCCTGATAGAACTCGGTAACTTCTATTGCAGCGCCATCACGCACCAACCTGCCATTGTCCAGCAGCAAGCATCTATCACAAAACGAGACAATCGAGGCAATACTGTGGCTCACAAAAAGCACCGTCCGCCCATCTTTTGCCACGCCTTCCATTTTCCCTATACACTTTTTCTGGAACGCTGCATCGCCGACAGCCAGCACCTCGTCAAGAATCAGGATATCCGGATCAAGGTGGGCCGATATAGAAAAAGCCAAACGCATGAACATGCCGCTGGAGTAATGTTTTACCGCCATGTCCAAAAAATCCTCAATTTCGGCGAAGGCAACAATTTCATCAAAACGTCGGGCAACCTCTTTCCTAGTCAGACCCAGGACAGCCGCGTTTAAGAATATATTCTCACGCCCGGACAATTCCGGATGAAAGCCCGTCCCAACCTCAAGTAATGCGCCCAAGCGACCGTACACATCGGCATGTCCACGCGTTGGCTTGGTTATACGCGATAATATCTTGAGTAACGTGCTCTTCCCTGCACCATTTCGACCGATGACCCCAACACGCTCTCCATGCCGAATTTCAAACGATACATCTTTAAGCGCCAAAAATTCATTTTGGCGCAATTCTTCGCAGGGCATAATAAACGGCGGCTGCCTCATTAAAATACGCTTGCCCTGGCGGGCAAGCGTCATCACCGATCGCCTGGAACTGCCAACATGATGACCGTCAAGGCTGTAAATTTTTGTCAGTTTATCCGCCCGAATTGCTATGTCATTCATAACTAAACCAAATCAGAGGCGATATCTTCGGAAACGCGAAAATAAAATATTCCCGAAAACAATAAGAAAAATGCAACTTCCATTGGATAACCCAGTGAACCAAATTGAACATCCCCTCTACCGACAATGGCGTCACGAGTCACATCAATGATACCGACCATTGGGTTCATGTCATACAACCAACGCCAGTGCGCTGGAACTATCGACGAGGGATAAAAGACCGGCGATATGTACATTCCAAGCTGCAAAAAAACCGGAATAATGTTTCCAAAATCACGGAACCGTACCGTAAGCGCGGACACCCATAATCCAGCGCCAAGAGCAATACCGATAGCCAGCGCCATTGTAAAAGGCAAGATAAGCCAGGAACTTTGAGGCAGGACTTGGTAATAAAAACAGCATGCCGTTATAACAAAAAGATGAATAGCCATGTCAATCAATCCCGAAATCGACGGCACAAGAGGAATTATTATTCTCGGAAAATAAACTTTCGTAAGTAAATAGGCGTTGGCGATCATACTAGTCGACGATCGGATTACAACATTGCTCACATAGCCCCATATTAACAAACCCGACAAAACGACAACCGGGTAAGGAACCCCATCTGTAGGCACTTTAACCAAAAATCCCATTACTACAGAGATAATAGCGGCGGTAGCAAGCGGTTGCAGCAACACCCAATAAAACCCCAATCGAGTAGCATGAGTTGTTGAACGAATATCCCTTAGCACCAAGTAATACAACAAGTCCCTGTAACTCCATAATTCGCTAAAGCTAACTGGAACCCATCCTTGCGAAGGTAAAATGCGAAGATGATGCTTTTGATTTTCGGTACCCACAAATTCACTCACTTAATATTTTTAAGACTATAAAATAATTTTTGGCAGTCGCCGGCGCCCGCGGATGATACTGCCTTACTGGACAACAATCGTATCAGGCAATTGCGACCTTATAAATTTAAGTGATTCCGGTCCGCAATTGGCAATCAGATCAAGAACCGTCACTGCACCATCAAACTCGCCCCAAAGTTGAGGGTAAGGTTGATAGTCATACGACTTATACTTCAACCTTATCCCATGCCGACGAAAAGAATCCTTGTCGAGATACCCATCCGCACTAGGGCCGCTAAGATAAGTTGTTGCATTAAGTTTTCCCAAAAGATCAATTAAGCGATCGGTTTTGGTACCGGACAAGTCCAGATCACTGGATAAGACCATTGGCGTTGAAATTTCCAAATACTCGCAGATACGCCGGATCAACCTTATATTAAGCTGACTGATGGTTTCTTCATGACCGCTACTCAATCCGGTCAATATTTTTGTTACATCTTCATAATACGGCGATTTAGCATAGTTAACCTGCCAGGCATTCAAGTGCTGTTTAACCCAATTCTGCGAGTAATCAATCTTAGATTGCTGAATCAATTGAGATCTACATTCATAACAAACCGGAACGGTCAGCCACTCTGTCCCCTTGGGCGTTTTAATCTTGTTGCGACTTCTCCAATCCCGCTTTGTGTATTGAACATCATCGAGAAACACAAACACGTCTACGCTAGCAATGAAATCGAAATAACCACGCCATGGAATAAACGAAGATTGAATCGCCCCAATTCGCATCCGGTTTATGCCTTTTTCTTAACCAAATAATTCCCCAACACCAAGGCATCCATGCCGCAAGAGGCAAAGGTGCCAAGGGCATCTAAAGGCGTTTCAACAATGGGTTGGCCCCTTACATTAAAACTTGTATTAAGCACAACAGGCGTGCCAGTTAGGCTTTCAAATGTTGAAATCAAATTGTGGTATAAGGCATCGTCATTATGCGCAACCGTCTGAACGCGCGCTGTGTTGTTTATATGAGTTACACCGGGAATTTCTACCCCTTTCCCTTCTCTGACCGGCACGGCAACCGTCATATCTGGAGAAGATTTCATAATTCCAATATCGAAATATTCCTGACACCGTTCTTGAATGATCGATGGCGCAAAAGGCCTGAACTCTTCCCTGAATTTAATTCTAGAATTAATTCTTTCTTTAATGTCCAATTTTTTGGGGTTGCCCAAAATTGATCGATGACCAAGTGCTCGTGGGCCATATTCAGACCTACCCTGGAACCAGCCAATAATTTTGTCTTCCGCCAACAATTCAGCAGCCGCTTGGCCGGGATTATCAACGGTCTGATAATCGTAACCGGAATAAGCCAGCGCCTCTTCAATTTGTGCATTTGAGTAAGATGGGCCGCATTTAAAAATATCACCTATGTTTTTGATGCCGCCATTCTTACTAGCTCCCCAAAGCGCACAGCCCAGCGCTAGTCCTCGATCTGAGGCTGCCGGTTGAACGTAAAAATTCTTTAAAAAGGGTTGGCGGCTGATGTGCATATTCGCCGAACAGTTAAGCGCTACGCCTCCAGCCAAGCAGAGCGAATCAAACCCCGTTATGGAATGCAAATGGGTGACAAGCGTCAAGATGCATTGTTCAAGCGCTTTTTGGGCGGCATAAGCAATATCTTTATGGTTTTGAGTTACCGGCTCGCCAACTCTCCGTGGTTGTCCAAGTTTACTCAGCACAAAATCCGAATAAAAAGGCACTTCAATTAATGAAAACGAAAGCCCCTGCCGATAACATTTTTCGTTATTATAACGATACCCCGTATCTGTTATCTCAATAAAATCGGCAAGGTCTATTCCGGGATTACCGTAGGGCGCCAGCCCCATCACTTTGTACTCGCCTTCCGAGGGTTCAAAGCCAAGAAATTGAGTTATTAACTCGTAAAAATTGCCTAATGAGTTACTCGCCGGGTAAGTCTCAAGGAATTCAATGTTTCCATTTTCGCCTTTTGCCAGAACACAACTTAACGAATCCCCTGAACCGTCGTAAGAGATCAGCATCGACTGTTCAAACCCGGAACAGAAATAAGCCGAAGACAAATGTGCGAGCTGATGGTTAATCAGTTTAATCTTTGGCGAAAATCCAAAATAATGCTTCAAGATAAGCTGAAGACGCTTTTCTGCCTCTGGATCGTTCTCGCCCGGGGCAACGACCAGATCAACATCCTCAATCGCGATATTGGCCTGTGCCAAGCACTGCCGTATTGCGCGAATCGGCAAGCATCCTTTTGAGGTTTTTACCCGGTTAAATCGCTCTTCCTCACAAACGGCTATGAGTTCTCCATCGCATATAATAGCGGCGCCGGGATCGTGATCATAAATACGATGAGCTGTATGGATGCCAAGAATAATCATGCTTTTTTAACCTTTTATTTAGTATTATCTACTTCAAGAAAATCTTGAATCATGTCCGCATAGCTACGGCCTTCGTGCGGCCAACGGGTTTCCGCCCAATCCGGACAATTGCCGCAAAAGCGGTGATTTTGATAGTTATCGGTTAAATGCGCTTGCCGCAACGCCTGATAAAACTCGCCCTGCCATTCAGCGTGAATAGTGGTATTTCGGTAGTCCGCCACATGCGATCCATGCACCCAATCAGACGGACAGAAAGCCAGATCTCCGCGCGCATTTATCGTCACTCGCTCCCAAGGATAAAGGCAAGGACGACGTATTGCAGCGGCTTGCTTTTCTCGGTTGCTATCCGCGACGTTAGTAACCGCGCCGGAATGAGAGTGCAATCGACGAATCACTACATAGTCCGCGCCCTGATCCTTCCAATAATTCTCGAAATCCGCGGCTTCATCGGTATTTTGCGGTTGCTCGACAAAACTGACGACCACCTTGGTTTTTGCTTTGGACTCATGCACCCATTGTATGAGGCGAAGAACGTTTTCCCGTGTTACCTGAAGATTGCCGTTGACGCGAATTTTTGCGTAGGTTTCCGGCTTGAAGGCATCGATACTGATATCGATCAGATGTACGCCCGATTCCAGCAATTTTTGGGTGCGCTTTTCATTCATGATCGTGCCGTTGGTGGTCAACGTCACATAAACGCCCGAGTGATCGACAGCTGACTGAATCAAGTCATAGCCGTTAGGATGCACTAAAGGCTCGCCATTGCTGGTGTAGCGTATGTATTGCGTCTTACCTTGCCCGTGCTGCCGCACTTCTTCAATCATTTTTTCATTGAGCGCCGGATCGAGATAGCGGGCAGCATAATGCTCGGACTTAACAAATACGGGATGAGGGCAATGGGTGCAAGCCAAATTGCAGACCTCGGTAATATCCATAATGATCTGCGAGGGAAAATCAGCGGTTAGCCGACCACCAAAATCATAGTTATCCACTGTGCGCTCCATGAAAGTCTTGATTTTTTAATAAATCGGTTAGCTGCTCTACCACATACCGGGCATCTTCAAGATTGACGCTGGCGCCGATTGGCAAGGTCATGATTTCATCCATTATTTGCTCCGTGTTCGCCAAAGGACTCTGCGCATATTGCCGATAAAACGGCATCACATGCAAAGGCGCATAGTGGATGCTGGCGCCTATATTTCGTGAGCGCAATTCAAGGAGAATTTCATTACGCGACACATCCATCTGCTTTACCGGCAGGCGAATCACAAAAAGATGTTTTGCATGTGCAATATCCGTGATACCCGATTGCACCAAGATACCAACATTGAGTGCGGATAAAGCACTCCGATAATACTCTGCAACACTCTGGCGAATCTGCTGAAACTCGCCTTGCCTTGCCAACTGCACTCGCCCGATGCATGCCAACAAATCAATCAAGTTCATTTTATAGCCCAGACTTTCGATTACCGGGGTCAGTGCCGCCATGGGATGAGCAAACCGTTTCCAAGCATCCGAGCTTAACCCCTGATGACTTAATAAGCGAAGCTTTTCCGCCAAGTCTGCATCTTGTACGGCAATCGCACCGCCATCACCCATGGAAAGATTTTTATTGGCGTAAAAGCTGAAGCATGTCAAATTTCCTGATGACCCCACTTTCGATCCATCAGGATAAAGCGCGCCCAAAGCATGAGCCGCATCTTCAATAACAGCAACTTGCCGGGGCAAGGCGGATTGAATCGCTTGAATATCGGCTGTCAGCCCGCCGTAATGAACGACAATGACAGCGCGTGTTTTTGGGGTTAACACTTGGGCAATCAAAGCCGGCGTTGCCAGCATGGATTCCGGGTCTACGTCGCAAAAAACCGGGGTTGCGCCCGCATATAGCACTGCATTTGCGGTACTGCACCAGGTCAAGCTGGGTACGACAACGTCATCTCCGGGGCCGATACCTAAAGCTTTAAGTGATAGAAAAAGCGCGGATGTACATGAATTTACGCCAATCACATATTCCGCACTGGTAAAAGACGCCAGTTCTTTTTCAAATGCTTTGCACTCAAGCCCTTGACCGATCCAGCCGGAGCGAAGCACTCCGGTAACTGCATCAATTTCTTCATCGGAGAAATTCGGCTTACCAAAAGGCAAATAATCAAGCCTGATAGCGGTCATCTTTCATTCTTGAAACAAATAACCCGATTGATAAAATTGCTAAACTCATTTGGCTTAAGCATTCAGCCTTTCTTGAATAAAATCGAGTTTGAGCAATAGTTTTTTGACGCCTTCGACATCCAGCCGTGTAGTATTGTGGGATGTATAGTCTTCGAAACTTGCAATTTCCATCTCGCCTTCAACGGAGAACTTTGCATAATTAAGATCCCGGTTATCGGCTAGAATTCTATAGTATTGTCCCATATCTTCGGCCTTTGCGAGTTCTTCCCGAGAAACAAGAGACTCATACAATTTTTCTCCATGGCGGGTTCCTATAATATGAATTTCATTTTTCTGGTTAAACAGTTCTCTTAGCGCCTGAGCCAACACTTCAATGGTTGAAGCCGGCGCCTTTTGAACGAAAATATCACCTTGCCGGCCATGTTCAAAGGCATATAGCACTAAATCGACCGAGTCTTCCAGCGACATTAAAAACCGGGTCATCAGTGGGTCTGTTATAGTAAGGGATTTTCCCTCTTTAATTTGACTGACAAACAACGGAATAACCGAGCCGCGCGATGCCATGACATTACCGTAGCGGGTGGCGCAAAGCACGGTTTCGCCCTCTGAGCGCATGCGCGCTTTAGCCACCATCAGTTTTTCCATCATCGCTTTCGACAAACCCATGGCGTTGATAGGATAAACGGCCTTATCGGTACTTAATACAATAACGCGTTCAACATTGTTGGCTATCGCCGCGTTCATGACATTCTCCGCACCTAACACATTAGTGCGCACGGCCTCCATAGGGTAAAACTCACACGAGGGCACTTGCTTTAATGCGGCCGCATGAAACACGTAGTTTACCCCTTTCATGGCGTCATGAATGCTATCGCAATCCCTGACATCCCCAATGTAAAACTTAAGCTTGTCACTATTAAAGGCTATCCGCATATCCTCTTGCTTTTTTTCGTCGCGGCTAAAAATACGAATCTCCCTGACATCCGTTTCTAAAAAACGCTTAAGCACCGCATTACCAAACGAGCCAGTGCCGCCCGTAATCATTAAGGTTTTGTCTACAAACATCTTCTTTAGCCTTCTTTTTTATTATTTAAATTCATACATGCGCTGCACAAGATCGGGCCATTCTGGCGGCACATATCCCGTTGCGTCCATAAAACGATTTGCATTCAGAGACAAATCAATGACCCATTCATCCGACGGGATGATCTCAATATCCTTGCCGTATGTTTTGGCAACGAGTTTTAGTAAATCGAATTTATTAATCGGTCTAGTAGCCACATGATAAAGTCCATGCAGATCCGGGCGAGGTAAAACATAGTCGCTAACTACGCGGGCCAGCTCAACGGTAGGAAATCCGGTGAAAATAGCCTGAGTAAACCCCTTAACAGAACCCTGCTGGGCGAGAAACCAACCCAACAAGCTTCTTTGGCCTGACAACTCATGCCCGACTATCGATGTACGTAGTGTGATGGCATTGGGATAATCGACTTCTCCCAATAGCTTTGAACGACCATAAAGATCGCTGCCATCCGGAAAATCCGATTCCAGATAATTTCCCTTAGCACCGGAAAAAACACAATCAGTGCTGATATGAACAAGCCGGGCCCCGGTGGCCTGACATAGCACCGCTAACCTGTGCGGCAGCAAGGTGTTAATAGGAACCGCTTGTAAGGGATCGTTCGCGTCAGCCAGTTGCTTAACAATGCCTATGCAGTTAACCACAACATCAGGTTTTACAGCAACAAAAGTCTTTACCAAGGAATCATGGTTTTCAACATCAACACCAGCAACAATCTGCCTGCCCAAATCGTCAGAAAAATAACGCCGAAAGTTTTCGTTACGCGCCGTTCCGTAGACAGCCAAGTCAGGGTTTTCCGATAATACACGAAACATTGCATTACCCAGCATCCCTGTCACACCAAGAACCATCACTCTCATTGCCTTACTCCACTGTTACCGATTTGACTGAATTACCAGGTTTATCCACATCTATCTCCTTTAACCTGAGTACGTGATAGGAAAGCAACCTTTGGCAAATACTCACAATTACACCAAAAACCATGTATTGTAACACATGCTGAGTTTTTTAATATCGACTGCAAAACCTGTTTTTAACCGAACAACTGAATTAATTTTTACGAAATTCATATCATACTCTGTGGACTGGTAACGAATAAAACTTTTAAAAAGAAAAAACACAGTCATCGCCGATCAGTTGGAATTCGATAATAAAAATAAGTTAATAATAGCTCTGGGGATAACTTGCACAGCTATACATTCTCTTTAAGTAGACGTTGTAGGTATCGCCCATAGTCATTTTTAGCGAGCCGCGACAATCTTTCCAATTGTTCAACATCAATAAAACCTTTACGGTAGGCAATTTCCTCAGGACAAGCCACTTTCAAACCCTGCCGAAGCTCAATAGTCTTTATGAAATTACTGGCTTCAATCAGACTTTCGTGAGTGCCTGTATCGAGCCAAGCATAGCCACGAGCCATGACTTCCACGTTAAGCTGGTTGCGCTCAAGATAAATCCGGTTCAGGTCGGTAATCTCCAACTCACTCCGAACAGATGGCTTAAGGCTAGCAGCAATATCAACAACTTGGTTATCGTAGAAATACAGACCTGTAACTGCATAGTTACTTTTAGGGTTTTCAGGCTTTTCTTCCAGACTGATGGCCTGCCCTTGGACATCGAGAGTTACTACGCCGTAACGCTCCGGATCCTGCACATGATATGCAAAGACAGTTGCCCCCTGTTCGCGCGTCATGGCTTTTTTTAGAAGGCCGTCTAGATTATGCCCATAAAAAATATTGTCACCCAACACCAATGCACTTGGACAATTGCCAATAAAATCCTTACCAATAACAAATGCTTGAGCTAGACCATCCGGGCTAGATTGCGTAGCATATTGCAAATTGAGTCCCCAGCCGCTACCATCACCGAGCAATTGATCGAAACGCGGCGTATCCTGCGGAGTGGAAATAATAAGAATATCACGAATACCCGCCAACATCAGGATGCTGAGAGGATAATAAATCATCGGCTTATCGTAAACAGGCAGCAACTGCTTAGAGATAACCTTAGTTACAGGATAAAGCCGACTACCGGAGCCTCCTGCGAGAATAATGCCTTTGCGCATGCTCAACTATTACTCCTCAAGTATTCCGGCAATAATACAAAGAGGATCTTTGCAGGCGAGACAGGCCTAAACTGAATATGCTTTTTTGCTTTGCAGACATCCTGATACAAATTTTTATGGCTCGATATCGATATACTGATTCTACTGGAAAGTTTGAGTTCCCTGCCGGCTTGAATATATTTTCGGGACAGAGAGCCTATCATGCCGAAGCTAACCCCTGTCGCCTACAGATAATTACATTATATAAATCGGCTTCCGATAATCTTGTCATGCAACGCACTCCGTATAGTTCTTCTCAATCCATTCACGGTAAGCGCCGGATTGAACGCTAGTCACCCAACTTTGGTTCTCTATGAACCATTGGATAGTTTTACGTATGCCGCTATCAAAAGTCTCGGCCGGCTTCCAGCCAAGCTCACGTTCTATTTTGCTTGAGTCAATGGCATAACGACGATCATGACCAAGCCTATCAGTAACATAAGTGATTAGAGAACGGTAACTAGGGCTATGCTGAGAGGGGGGACGCAACTCTTCAAGGATATCGCAAACAGTATGAACAACATCAATATTGATTTTCTCGTTCCAGCCACCGATATTGTACACCTGACCAACTCGGCCGGCTTCTAGTACGCGACGAATGGCGCTGCAATGATCCTTGACATAGAGCCAGTCACGTATTTGCTGCCCATCGCCATACACGGGCAAAGGTTTGCCAGCGAGAGCATTGACAATCATCAGAGGGATAAATTTTTCCGGAAAATGATACGGCCCATAATTGTTGGAGCAGTTGGTAGTGAGCACAGGCAAACCATAGGTATGATGATAAGCACGCACTAAGTGGTCACTAGCTGCTTTGCTTGCTGAGTAAGGGCTGTTGGGTTCATAGCAGTGGCTTTCGGTAAAAGCCGGCGCATCTTTAGCAAGAGAGCCATAAACTTCATCAGTAGAAACATGTAAGAAGCGAAAATTCTGCTTCTCTTTACCTTGTAAGTTATGCCAATAAGCTCGCGCCGCCTCCAGCAAGCGGAAAGTTCCAACAATATTAGTTTGAATGAAATCTTCGGGACCATGGATAGAGCGATCTACATGGCTCTCAGCAGCGAAATTGATAATAGCCCTAGGCCGATACCGATCAAGCAGGCTAGTTATCAAGGTATAATCGCAGATGTTGCCTTGAACGAAAATATGCCGCTCATCCCCAGCCAATGAAACAAGGTTTTCGCGATTGCCAGCATAGGTAAGCATGTCGAGATTGATGACAGCTTCATCGGATTGTGTCAGCCAATCTAATACATAATTGGCACCGATAAATCCGGCGCCGCCCGTTACTAAAATCATCAATATACCTAAAATGCCTGTTTTTTTTCACAATAATGCTTGCTGAAGAACATTTACGCTTTTATGGAAACTCAAGAATCATCTGGCGTGCAACAAAGCAGGCACGCTGTACGCCTACATTAAATCTATTTTAACCTACGGTGGGTAAGGGAACAAATTTTTTAAGAGTCTCAAAATTAGGGCGATACCGCTAATAATTATTTTGGTAATAGATCAAACCTATGGATCAGCATTGATGTCAACGCCAAATTCTAACTTATTGCTGGCAATCCAATGGAGGTACGTCCATCAACACTAACTTATGCTCTGAACGTTTTTTCAAAAGATAGTTGGAATTTCGTGATCATTAAAGGTCGAAAACAACCCTGAAAAAGATAAGGACCGGCTGTTAGATAAGGCTCGCCGCATGCCAGACAAACTAACGAATGAAATAACCCGGCATCAAGTTGATAAGAACAGTCTGCTTTCGAAAATATCATTTGCAGAATATGCCAAGATTGTTGCGGAACAAACTATCTACAACGATGTTGAAATCCGGATCGCTGATCAAACATGAAAAGCTCAAGAGGAGCGGGGCAAAGCTGTTATCGGATTTTTATATCGAGAAAGATTATCCGCTTGATTGCTGCCGGGAACAGCAGAGAATATGAAGCTGAACTTGAAAATGCCCAAAAGCAGGCTTATTTTTAGAGAATAGTAAACGAGGAAAAAACTTTAAACCATACCAGGATGGAATCCTGGTATGGTTAGGGACAGTATTAGATTAAGCTTTTCAGAGCTTCAAACTTTTTAGCTGCATCTTTTAATGCTTCTTCTACTTCAGCTTTTTTACCTTCTTGAGCAAGTTTTCTAGCTGATTTCAGAACGTTGTTAGCTTTTGAACGAGCGATATCAACTTTATCGTTTGCATTGATTTCTTTGCTTCCATCCGATGCTTCTTTGATCAGGTCAGCAAGTGCATCGCCCTCTGTACCGGCAGCCGCAGCGTCGAGCGCTTTTTTGATTTTGCCGACTACCAAATCAATGGCCTCAGCAGGAGCATATGTGATTCTACCTTTATCAGTTTCAGCCAATGCTGAAGTTGAAACAGCGCCCATAGAAGCTGCAATTAATAAAGATAATAAGATTTTTTTTAAGATTTTCATATTGCACTCGACCTCAAGTCATTGTTATTTTTTAATTAAATCGGCTGTGTAACTATTTATGACAATAGCCATATACCGGAAATAATTCTAACACACTTCGAAACGGTTCAACCAGCTGTGCAAGAGTGAAAAGAGGATTTTTAGTGGGGTTTATTTTTTGAACTTGAAATCAGATTCAACCACGTTCACAACATAATTGAATCTGACCTGACAGCTTGCGTTACTTATGTCCGGCGTCGTAAGTTACTTTCATTTCTTTAAATTGAGCTAAGCTGGCTTTTAATGTTTCTTCTGCTGCTTTCAAGTCGCCGCTTTCAACAGCTTCGCGAGCTACTCTCAATTTATCATTAGCTCTTTGACGAAGACGTTCAGTTACTTCATAACGAAACTCTTTTTGCAGCTGACGCGCTTCGGCGATGGTGGTTGAAGTTTCTTCTTTGCCGGCGCCTTTTTCGATCAAGCTAATCGCTTCTTCAATTTTAGCAATCGTACCTTCCGCGGCTTCTCTAACTACAGCATTCGGGTCTTTTTTTTCCGCTGCAAAAGCGGGTGATGAAATTGCAGCTATGGACATTGCGGCAACAAGAGAGACAGCGATTTTTTTGAATACTTTCATTGTTTTTATAAACCTAAGTTGTTGATATTTTTGTATTCAGCATAACTATTAGAATGAGAGTTCATGCAAAAGCAAAAATTCAACATTATGAATGGCTAATACTGCAAGGCATTCTAGCATAGAAAAAATTAATTACCGACTTTTTTAGTATGAAATACCGCAGTTTCAAGCAATAAATTCCTTTATAAATCAATGGTTATTGCGCGTTGCAAAATGCACTCCGGCACTCTGCGGAGAATGACGTTTAATTTAAGACAGGTTATTCATCATCCCTTTTGACATCAATAACCGTTTCCCCTGCCTCGTCTTCGGAAACGATAAACAAAATCGGCGCACAACAAACCGAGCAATCCTCGTAATATTGCTGCGGCCCGGAACTGGTATCTACCAATACATCCAAGGATTCGCCGCAATAAGGACAAACAATAATAATTTCATCAAGTTCGTTCATAGTTAAACCTTTCTCAGCAAAGCGTCCAACCAGGACATCGGCAAAATGCGTTTAAAGAAAGCAAACAAATAGGTTGGAAAAGTAACGTAATAACGCATCTTCGGCTGCCTGGCTTCCAACGCGTGGATAACTTTTTCGCTAACAGCTCGGGCAGGAAGCGTAAACGGAGCCGCGGCTCCTTCTTTTTGCAAGCGGGCCTCCATCGCTTTATAAGTTTCTTTATGGTGACTGTGCGTCGGATCTATATTTTTCTTGTACAGGGCAAAAGCATTTTTTCTAAAGTCGCTTAGGATAGGCCCCGGCTCAATCAGCGAAATATGGATATTAGTGCCGTGAAGCTCCAGACGCAAAGTATCGGCTAAACCTTCCAACGCAAACTTGCTGGCATTATAGGCGCCCCGATAGGTCATCGCGACGAGTCCCAAGACTGAACTATTATAAATAATCCGGCCATGCCCCTGTTTGCGCATCAAAGGTATGATCAAGTTAGTCAGTTCGTGGGTGCCGAATAGGTTGGTTTCAAACTGAAACCTGAGCACATCGCGGCTTAAATCCTCAACGGCGCCCGGTTGACCGAAAGCGCCATTGTTAAACAGCGCATCGATTTTCCCATCGGTTAAATTAACCGCCCATTCGACCGCTTGTTGAATGCTGCCACTATCAGCCAAATCCAACTGCGTTGCAGTAAAACCTTCCTGTTGCAAACGGGATACATCTTCCGGTTTTCTTGCCGTAGCAAGCACGTTATGACCGCGTTTTTTTAATTCAACCGCTGTGGTGTAACCAATGCCGGTAGAGCAGCCGGTAATTAATATTGTTTTCGATGGATTCATATGGACAGCTATTTGGTTAATTCCTGCTCGGTAAAATAAAAATCTTTTCCGCTGCTGCAACTGACTGAAAAGACTAATGCTTTCTTAGTGCTTTTGCTATGCAGCTCAGATGCTTCAACACGGGTGCACCGGCCTGACGCCAATGCTTTTTCGGCCGCTTGTCTTCTTAATCGTTCAATATCGGGAAGCCTGGCTTGATAATTCTTGACTAAATCCGGCAATTGATCAGGCACATAAGGCGGAATAGAGAATGCTGAAAATTTGTCAGGATTATTTTTAATAAGAAACTGATTTTTTGCGCTTTCACCCATTGCCTCTTGTTTTAGTTGGGCTTGTTTTTTCAGCGCCTGTTCCTGCTCAGCTTTTTCATCCTGCTTCTTTTGCTCTAAAGCCTGTTTTTGTTTTTCCTGTTCCGAGTCGTCGTTAGCGTTTCCTGTTTTGATATTAATCTGCGAGGTCTTGTGTTCAGGCCCGCAAGGTTTTGATTGGTAATCCGTTTTTCCGCCAACGTCAGTACATTTATAAATCTCTGCAAGCGTGCATGCCGAAAAAAGGCTTCCTAAAATAAACAATGTAATTCTCATCTTTTTCCTCGGTTGCTCTGTCTTAAACAACATTTCGGGAGAGTATAGGTGATTAAGGTCATTGAGCCGATTTTTTGTTCAAACCAACAGTAACAAATTAAAAGCATTTGAAGATCAACTGTTACTATTAACCAAGCACATACTTGTTGATAACTCATTCTTTACAATTAACATCAACACTTTGCCGGTTATGGTAAAGTGCGGTTAAAGATATACACAACCTGTGCATGAAATGTGGATAACTAAAAGCGCAATGTTATCCACAGTTTCATCCACAACTTATTAAGAATTTTTTAACAGACTTACTCTATGTTGCCTCGGCTAATAACTGTATAAAATGGGCCGGTTTCCGTTGAAAAAATGATTTACGGACCAATACATTGGCCGAATAAACCTCAGCTTTAGACTAACAACCTCATATTCAGAACAACTATGCTAGAAAAAAACGGCAATACAAATACCGTTCAACCGGCGTTAATGCGGTTGAAAAACTATATTAATCAAGAAATTATCGGCCAGGATGTGTTGGTTGAACGGATGCTGATCGGCTTGTTGGCTGACGGCCATATTCTGGTTGAAGGCGCTCCGGGCCTCGCCAAGACCCGAGCGATCAACGTATTAAGCAAAGGCATACAAGGCGATTTTCATCGGGTGCAATTCACGCCGGATTTATTGCCGGCCGATTTAACCGGCACTGAAATTTACCGTCCCCAGCAAGGCACTTTTGAATTTCAAAAAGGGCCTTTGTTTCATAATCTGATTTTGGCCGATGAGATCAACCGGTCGCCGGCGAAAGTACAGGCGGCGTTACTGGAAGCCATGGCCGAGCGGCAAATCACCGTGGGTCAAGCGACTTATCCATTGCCGAGATTATTCATGGTCATGGCAACGCAAAATCCTATCGAGCAGGAAGGCACTTATCCGCTACCGGAAGCGCAGCTGGATCGATTTTTACTGCATGTGAAAATCGATTACCCGAAAGCGGAGCATGAAAAAAGCATTTTGCATTTAGCCAGGGAAGAAGCGCGTTCCGGTTCGATAAAAACAGGCGATCAATACGAACCGATCGAGCAAAAGACTTTGTTTGCCGCGCGTAATGAAGTATTGGATTTGCACATGGCGGAAAGCCTTGAAAACTACTTACTGCAAATTGTGCTGGCGACCCGCAATCCGGGAGCTTACGGGCAGGATCTGGCAGCCTGGCTGCAATACGGCGCAAGTCCCAGAGCCAGCATAGCATTGGATCGTTGCGCCAGAGCCAAAGCCTGGCTGGCGCAACGCGATTTTGTCAGTCCGGAAGATATTCAGGATATGGCCTTTGATGTATTGCGCCATCGTTTGATACTGTCGTATGAAGCCGAGGCGGAAGGCATCACCACCGATCATTTCATTAAAGAGCTTATTGCCAGAGTTGCCGTACCTTGATGTTGTTTGCTAAACAAGCCAACCCAGCCGATGAATTGGTTTCGGCCTCGTTAAAAACGCTGATTGATTTAGCCAGACCGGCAGCCGGATTAAACCTGAAACATTCAGCGATACGCGCCGGACAAAGCGGCGGTTATGTGTCCCGGTTTAAAGGCCGCGGCATGGAGTTCGAAGAAGCTCGAGGATATCAACCCGGCGACGACATCCGTAGTATCGATTGGCGGGTAACAGCGCGTACCGGCGAAACCCATACCAAGGTGTTCCGCGAGGAACGGGAAAGGCCGGTGTTTATTTCCGTGGACAACCGCCCTGCAATGCACTTTGCCACCCGCGGCGTTTTTAAATCGGTACTAGCCGCCAAACTTGCCGGCTTACTGGCATGGGCGGCCCAACATCATGGCGATAGAATTGGCGGACAGATATTTACCGACACGGTGTGCCGTGAGTTAAAACCGCAAAACGGCAAACACGCGGTATTGAGGTTTTTAAATACAATCAGCAACCGGGATGACAGTAACCGCGTAGAGCAAACAGCCATTACCTTGGAACAGGTATTGGCAAGGCTTATGCACCACGCCCGTCCCGGCAGTCTGGTTTACATTATCAGCGATTTTCGCGGCATAAACGATCAGGTTGAAACGCATCTGGCAAAGTTAGCGCGGCATTGCCAAGTGGTGTTGATTTTTGTCTATGACCCGCTGGAAAGCCATTTGCCGGAAAAAGGCCGTTACCGTTTTACCGCCAAGGAGGGTGTGTATGGCGCAAGCCTGTCCGGAACAGGCGCGGCGACCGACGCTCACCGAGATGTGGTTATCGACACCGCGGACCGGCAGCGGCTATTGAAATATCAACAGCATTTTGTCCAGCGCTTGAACCAGCTGGAGCAGATGGCTAAAAAAATGAGTCTGGCGCTGATTCAATGCAGTACCACAGACGACCCGATACAACGTTTAAGATAAATGAATCCGACTCCCCTTGATTTAAAAGATATTCACGAACCCGAAGCTATCGGTTGGTGGCCTCCGGCTATCGGCTGGTGGATCTTGGCAATAGCCATCCCGTTGCTGATCATTTTCCTGATTTGGCTTTATAAAAGACTGACCCGAAAAACAGCGATTAAAACCGCTCAAAAAATACTGGCTCAAATCAAACAAGATACAACGCGGGACAGTTCCCAAAAATTATCCGATCTTTCGGTGTTGCTCAGGCGCGTCGCAATCAGCATGTCGCCTAGGGCAACAGCAGCCGGTTTGACCGGGCGGCAATGGCTGGCATTTCTCGACCGTTCGGTAAAAGGCACGCCGTTCACTGAGGGTGTCGGCCAACTTCTGGCCGATGCGCCTTATCGAAAAACGCCGCCCACAGAACCGGAAATTTCCCAATTAATCGACCTCTGCGAAAACTGGCTTAAATCCCAGACCCAACACAAACATGATTCACTTTGAATGGCCTTGGCTACTGGCCGCTTTACCCTTGCCTTTAATAATCCGCTGGCTGGTTCCGGCCAAGACGCCTGTGGAACAGGCGGCGTTAAAAGTCCCGTTTCTGGATGACTTTTCCGATGCTGAAACCCGGACCGTCTCCCAACCGCAACAATGGCCGATATTGCTGGCGGCTATTGCCTGGTTGTTTTTGGTGATCTCCTGCACCCGGCCGCAATGGCTGGGCGAGCCGATTGAACAGGCGGTCAGCGGCCGTGATTTGATGCTGGCCGTGGATTTGTCCGGCAGCATGGAAGAGCAGGATTTTTTTATCAACAAACGGGCTGTCGATCGGCTGACCGCAGCCAAAGGGGTTGCCGCCGATTTTATCAATCGGCGTGTCGGCGACAGGGTGGGCTTGATCCTGTTCGGAAGCCAAGCCTATTTGCAGACGCCGTTAACTTTTGACCGAAAAACGGTGATGACCTTATTAAATGAATCGGTCATCGGCCTTGCCGGCGATAACACCGCAATAGGCGATGCGATTGGCTTGGCGGTCAAACGCCTTAAAAACGAGCAGGCCAACAGCCGGGTTTTGGTATTGATGACTGACGGCGCCAATACTGCCGGTGAAGTGTCGCCGTTAAAAGCTGCCGAGTTGGCCGCCGCCAATCATTTAAAAATTTACACCATCGGCATAGGCGCTGATGAAATGATCGTGCGCAATTTTTTCGGTAACCGCAAGATTAATCCATCCGTCGACCTGGACGAAAAAACCTTAATAAAGATTGCCGAAAGTACCGGAGGCCAATATTACCGGGCCAGAAATACCGATGAACTGAACAATATCTATATGAGACTGGACGAACTGGAACCGGTCGAGAAAGACAAACAATATTTTAGGCCCCGTAGCGAGCTGTATTATTGGCCGTTGTCGCTGGCATTAGGTCTGGCGGCGGTCATTGCGTTGTCCAAGGTAAAATTGTCATGAACATAGCCGAATTTCATTTTATCAGGCCGTACTGGCTACTGGCAGTTATACCTTACCTAGTGATCCTGGCTTTAATGCTCAGGAATAAACTGGCTCAAGGCAACTGGTCGGCAGTATGCGATGCTGGACTATTACCTTATATATTGCAGGAAAAGGCGGTCAACCAGAATCGCTGGCCGTTAACAGCGGGAGCCGTCGCCGCGCTGCTGGTGATTATTTCGCTGGCCGGGCCAACCTGGGAACGATTGCCGTCACCGGTATTCAGAAACGATTCGGCCCTGGTGATTGCGCTGGATTTGTCCAGATCGATGGACGCCGCCGATATAAAACCCAGCCGTTTGATTATGGCGCGTTACAAAATCGCCGATATTCTAAAACAGCGCAAAGACGGCCAGACCGCATTGCTGGTTTATGCCGGCGACGCTTTCACGGTAACGCCATTGACCGACGATACCGAGACCATAGACAGCCAATTGTCGGCGTTGAATACCGATATTATGCCCAGCCAAGGCAGCAACACGGCGTCTGCATTGGAAAAAGCCGTGGAGCTGTTCAAACAGGCAGGCCTGCAAAAAGGCCGGATATTGCTGGTCACCGATGGCGTCGATGTGGATAAAACGTTGTCTACCGTCAAATCGTTGGATAAATACTCGCTATCGATATTAGGTGTCGGAACGGATGACGGCGCACCGATAGCGCTGCCCGAAGGCGGTTTTCTTAAAGATCGGCAAGGCAATATCGTGGTGCCCAAATTAAATTCCGGCGATCTGGCAAAACTGGCGCAAGCAGGGAATGGCGTTTATCAAACCATAACCGCAAATGACGCGGATATTAAAACCCTGCTGGCCGACATGGACGGATCGGTCGAGCAGCAGGGTAAGCAAAACAGCGACTTATTATTGGATCAATGGGCGGATAAAGGTCCGTGGTTGTTATTACTGGCCTTGCCGCTGGCTGCACTAAGCTTCCGGAAAGGCCTGTTATGTGTTGCTTTATTGTTGATTTTGCCGCTGCCGAAAAACAGTTATGCGTTGGGCTGGCAGGATTTATGGCAAACCAAGGACCAACAGGCGCAACAGGCTTATAAAAAACAGGATTTTGCCAAGGCAGCGGAACAATTCGAAAACCCGGATTGGAAAGCGGCGGCAGAATTTAAAGCCGGACAACAAGAATTAGGTGAATTGAAGACTCCAAAAACGGCAGCTGGTTTTTATAATCAAGGTAACGTATTGGCTAATTCCGGCAGATACGAAGAAGCTATAAAGGCTTATGATGAAGCTTTGAAAAAAGCTGTTGACCAAAAACTTATCGATGATGCTAAAGCTAATAAGGAAATTGTAGAAAAAGAACTGGAAAAACAAAAACAGCAGAATCAGCAAAAGGACGATAAGCAACAATCCAAAGACGATTCCCAGCAGAACAAGGATGACAAACAATCGGAAAAATCAGGCGAACAAAAGCCCGATCAAAATAAATCCGAGGAAAAGCCCGAACAAAAACCGGAGCAGAAGCAATCCGAGCAACAGCAGGAACAAAATCAGCAACAGCAAGATAAAGCCGAGGAAAAAAAGCCGGAAAACGAAAAACCGCAGCAAGCCGAGCAAGGCAAAGATAAAACCGAGCAACAAGAAAAAGAACCAGCGCCGGTTAAAGCGGAACCGTCCGATGAACAACAGCAAGCCAACGAACAATGGCTCAAAAGAATCCCCGACGATCCGGCCGGTTTGTTAAGACGAAAATTTAAATATCAATACGGACAGCGCGACCGTCAAGAAACGGGTGGTGCTAATGGTTGGTAAACGAATCGCTGTTTTCGGTGAAGCGCTGTTCGATCAATTTCCGGACGGTCAGCAAATATTAGGCGGTGCGCCATTTAATGTGGCTTGGCATCTCCAGGCTTTTAACCAGCGTCCGTGTTTTATCAGCCGGGTTGGCCGCGATGCATCCGGCGAAAAAATCAGGCAGGCCATGCTGGCGTGGGGCATGGCTGTTGAAAACCTTGGCTGTGATCCCGATTATCCTACCGGAACCGTGCAGGTCACTTTTAATGACGGCGAGCCCGGTTATGAAATTTTAGCCGATCAGGCTTATGATTTTATTGACCCGAAGCAACCGGATAAAGACAGGCACTATAGCGTTATTTATCACGGCACTTTGGCTTTACGCAGCCGCACCTCCGAATCGGCGCTGCAAAACTTGACTGCACGTCATCAGGGCAAAGTTTTTATCGATGTCAATTTGAGACAACCTTGGTGGCATAAAGAAACGGTTAATCAGTGGCTCGGCAACGCGCACTGGGTCAAGCTGAATCATGATGAATTAATGCACTTGACGCTGCCGCAAAATACATTGCAGGAGGCAATGCGTTTATTCCTGAATCAACATCAGCTGGAAGTCCTGGTCGTTACTTGCGGCAGTCAGGGCGCTAAGGCAATCACTCAAACCGATGAATTTATTGAAGTTGCGCCGACGGCCGATTTGGCCGTAATTGATACCGTGGGCGCCGGCGATGCATTTGCGGCGGTTCTACTGCTGGGCGTGCAGCATAACTGGCCGTTGCAACTGACGATGGAGCGGGCGCAAGCGTTCGCGTCCGCCTTAGTGAGCCAAAGGGGCGCTACAGTACAGGATTTGAGCTTTTATCAGCCGTTTATAGACGCCTGGAATCTTGATTAATCTAAATGATGAACATGAATACGATAAAAAAATTAATCTTTCTTTTGTTGCTGTTGAACTTTGCCAATGTATTCGCGGCACAAATCAGCGTGTCGTTCGATCGCAACCCGGTCAGTCTGGACGAATCTTTCCAAATCATTTTTAGCGCCGACGAAACACCGGATAACGATCCTGATTTCAGTCCGCTGGAACAGGATTTCGACATACTCGGTCAAAGCCAGAGCAGTAATTCGTCGTGGATTAACGGGCAGTCCAGCAAAACCGTACAGTGGACGCTTAATGTGATGGCCAAACATGCCGGGAGCCTGATTGTTCCGGCAGTGAAATTCGGTGACGATGAAAGCCGGCCGGCAAGCATACTGGTAACGCAAGCAACAGCCAATAAAGCCGTCAATACCGACGATGATTTGTTTCTGGAAGTTGAGGCTAACCCCCAAAGCGCTTATGTTCAATCCCAGGTTCTTTATACCGTGCGCTTATATAGAAGGATTGAAATCGCTCAGGCAAGCCTGAACGAGCCGGAACTGGGTGACGCGGTGATTGAAAAATTGGGCGATGACAGTACTTACAATACCCAGATCGATGGCGTCAATTACTTGGTTACTGAGCGAAAGTATGCGATTTTTCCGCAGAAAAGCGGCTCTATAACCATCAAGCCACTGGTATTAACGGCTGAAGTCGTGGCAAATACCCGGCCGAATTTCAACGGCTTTTTCAACTCGCGGATGACTAGAACCAAGAAGGTTTTATCCAAACCGGTAACACTGGAGGTAAAGCCCGCTCCGGCAACTTTTACCGGAAAGCACTGGCTTTCAGCGGAACAGCTGGTTTTGAAGGAAGAATGGTCCGGCGATAACCAGCAAATGAGGGTCGGCGAACCGTTAACCCGAACCTTGACGCTGTTGGCTAAAGGCACGACGGTCGGTCAATTACCCGAGTTAAACGCCGGCAAGATTAATGATCAACTGAAAACCTATCCCGATCAGCCGGTATTGCGCGAACAGAAAAAGCCGGAAGGTTTGATTGCGTTCAGGGAGGAAAAAATAGCCATAATCCCATCGAAAGCCGGTTTTTATAAACTTCCGGCGATAGAAATTCCCTGGTTTAATACTCAAAGCCAAAAAATGGAAATCGCCAGGATTCCGGAAACCACCATCACGGCGCTTGAAGCGGCGGGATCGCTACCGGAGCCGGTTGCGCCTGTAGCGCCGGTGGTACAGCAAGCGCAAAAAGCCGAACAAATCGCACCGATTATCGACCAGCCGCAACAGCAAAATATCTGGTTGTGGATTTCGGCGTTTCTGGCCTCGGGTTGGTTGGCGACATTGGCTTATTTCCTGGTTAAACGTCCGGCTAAACAACCGGTTGTGGAAAAAAACGATCGGGAAATACGTTTGGAGGATAGTGTAAAAAGCCTGAAGAAAGCCTGTGCCGATAATAATGCCGTGGCCGCCAAGGACGCTTTGCTGGCTTGGGGACGGCAAAAATTTGGCGTGCCGAGCCTGGGTGCTATCGCCGAACTAAGCGATGCAAGGTTAAGGGATGAAATCCTGAATCTGAACCAAGTTTTGTATGGCAAGGCGCCGGAGCAGTGGCAGGGTAAAAAGCTGTTTCAGGCGTTTGCTGAAAATAAAGCCAGGGAAAAAATAGCGGTTACGGATGATGATAAATTGGAGCCGCTATATCGGTTGTGATATGAACAGACAAAGCGGGGCATTATTTCAAAATAGAAATAACCGCTATGAATATCAGCTTGAGCAGACTGTTATGGCTTAATTTCATTGAACCCGTCTTGAGAAAATTCAAACTTTTTAGTTTGGGGTAGGGACGGGCAGCAAAAAGAGTCTTTTGGTTGAATTGCCAATCCAGTCAATTCAATCAAGTTGCCGGTTATTTTTATTTCTTTATCAGACAGCTCACCTTTACGGCCAACCTCAATTGGCCCAATGATTTTTCCATTAATCGAGCCAATCATATACCGCTCCCAATGATTCCCACAGAGTCCAGCTGCTGATTCTTCTTCAGGGTCACAAGCTCCTTCCGCTGTATACACGACTATTGTATTTACCCCATCTGTTCTAATTGATCTTCCAGGACAGTATTCCGATGCCCTTATCTCACGAATGTGATTCTCAATGGCTTCAGTTATGTTGTCTGGAGTAATAGGGCATTCTTCAGCCACTGCATTAAATGACATTAAAATTAGCGTAAACATTATTACAATTGGTTTCATTGTTAACTCTTGGTATAAAGTTGATCGGGTCTTTTTACGGAAAGTGCGAACATAAAAACTAAACTGAGTGTTCCGCTTGAGTAATCTGGCCCCCCCCCCTCGTATTTGCCGCTCAAGGTCACCTCGTACTATGTATTCGGATGCTCTTATTCCGAAGCCTTAAAATATTCCAACGTCATAAACAACGCAGCAATTGAACGAGCCTCGGTGCATTCCCCGGTAGCCAACAATTCATTGATACGGCTTAATTTCCACGGAATAACTTCCAACTCTTCGGGTTCGTCGCCTTCCAGTTTTTCTTCATACAAATCCTGGGCGATGATAATCTCGGTCATATGCTCCAGATAGGACGGCGCGAGCGAAAAAGAGCTTAAGTGATGCAAGCTTCTGGCGCCAAAGCCGACTTCTTCTTTGAGTTCCCGGTTTGCGGCTTCCAAAAAAGATTCCCCGGCATCGGTCTTGCCTTTGGGCAAGCCCAGTTCATAGCGATGCACGCCGGCGGAATATTCCCTGATTAACAACACCGTTTCGTTATCCAACATCGGCACAATCAGCACCGCGCCGCCCGAGTGACCACGGGCCAAGCGTTCGTAGTTGCGCAGTGCGCCATTGCTGAATTCAATCTCCAGCGATTCAATGCGGAAGAGTCGGCTGGTAGCGACGGTTTTTTTGTTAAGGATGATCGGTTTTTTAGCCATTGTGCTATTTTATGAAGTCTTTTTTGCAAATATAACCCACTCTGATGATCGATTGGAAAAAAGTTGATACTGTTTTGTTGGATATGGACGGCACGCTGCTGGATTTGAATTTCGATAATCACTTCTGGAAAGAGTTCGTACCGCTTAAATTTGCCGAAAAACACGGCTTGTCGCTAGAAGCCGCAAAACAGCAGTTGGAGCCGCGTTTTAAAAGCATGGAGGGCAAACTGGAATGGTATTGCCTGGATTACTGGAGTGATGTTTTAGCGCTGGATATTGTCGGGCTGAAAGCGGAAATTTCCGGATTGATCGCGGTATTGCCGCATGTCGCGGAGTTTCTGGAAAAAGCGCATCAATCGCCCAAAAAAGTGCTGTTGGTGACCAATGCCCATCGCGGTAGTCTGGGTCTTAAAATGGAAAAAACTTGCTTGCAGCCATTTTTCGACCGGATTATCAGTTCCCATGATTTGGGCTATCCGAAAGAACATGCCGAATTCTGGCGCTTGTTGCAACAGCGCGTAGCGTTTGCAAAGCAATCCACGCTGTTAATCGATGATAGCCTGGCTGTGCTTAATGCCGCCAGACAGTTCGGTATCGCTCATTTGATTTCGGTAAGCAAGCCAGACACCCAACAGCCTAAAAAACTAATAACCGATTATCCTGCTATTGAGGATTTTCGGGAGTTGATGGCGGGGCTTTAGGTTTCCAGTTTTTGTCTTGATTTGGACGTTTTCCCTTATATTCGGTTTTGGCTTTTTCAGGCCTTCTTTCCGGTTTTACAATTTCAGCTAAAAGATCATCCGTAATCGGCAGAACCGGAATTTTCTGTTCAATGTATTCCTCGATATCCGGCATTGAATAAGCATATTCTTCGCAAATAAAACTGATCGCGACACCGCTGGCGCCAAAGCGCGCTGTGCGTCCGATCCTGTGCACATAATCTTCGACATCCTGCGGCAGATCGTAATTGAAGACGTGGGAAACATCGGCAATATGCAGGCCACGGGCCGCAACATCGGTCGCAATCAACAAAGTAATTTTGTTTTCCTGGAAATCGCTCAACAGTCTCTGGCGTTTATCCTGCGGCACATCGCCGCTCAGCGCAGCGGTTTTATAGCCGTTGGCATTCAGGGTGTCATCGAGCCGCTCGGCGCAGCGCTTGGTATTAACAAAGATAATGCTGCGTTGCGGCCGATGCTGGTTCAATATCCCGACCAACAATGGCACTTTTTGTTCATTCGACGGACAAAATGCGCTCTGCTGGATAGCCTTGGAGGTGACTTCTTCGGTTTCGATACGAATCAAAACCGGGTTATTCATGTGCTCGTAAGCCAACTCAGTCACTTTGTAAGATAGAGTCGCCGAGAACAACATATTTAAGCGTTGCTCCGGCGGCGGCATCCGACGCAACAAGTAACGGATGTCTTTAATAAAACCTAAATCGAACATCCGGTCGGCTTCATCCATCACCGTGACTTTCACGTTATCCAGGGTAAAGGCGTTCTGCCGGTAGAAGTCGATGATACGGCCGGGTGTGCCGATAATAATATCGACATTGGCCTTTAAGCTGTCCAGTTGTTTTTGGTAGTCGGTGCCGCCGTATATCAGCGCCAATTTAAGATTAAGATGTTTGCCCAGTTGCAATGCATCCTTGTGGATCTGAATGGCTAACTCGCGGGTTGGCGCGAGAATAATGGCCCTGGGATTGTTGATTTTTTTGTTTTTAACGGCAGCTTTTGGAGCGGGCTTTTCTATATCGATGGCATCATCGGTCTTCTCTTCCGTATCGTCTTCGGCATCGTTAATTAAATGCTGAAAAGTGGCCAGCAAAAAAGTGGCGGTTTTGCCTGTTCCGGTTTGGGCTTGCCCCGCAATATCCTTTCCTCGTAACGATAAGGGCAGGGATTTTCTCTGGATCGGGGTGCAGTGGTTAAAGCCGGCGTCTTTTAAGCTGCGTAAGATAGAATCAGACAATTCAAGATTGCTGAAGCGGATTTCTGTTAAATGTGTATTGTTCATAAGCTATAGCATAACGTAAAAATCAAATCAGCTGAAATTGATTGACTACCGGCTTTATCCCTCCTATAGTTTTGATTTTAAATTTTTGGAGAAATAATGTGAGCGATTCAGTCCTTCATGTAAGCGATAGTGAGTTTAACGAAACTGTTATTAAAGCTGCCGGTCCCGTATTGGTTGACTATTGGGCTGAATGGTGCGGACCCTGCAAAATGATTGCACCGATTCTGGATGCTATTGCTACAGAATATGCAGGCAAGCTGACCGTTGTAAAATTGAACATAGACGAAAATCAGGAAACTCCGCAACACTACGGTGTACGCGGCATCCCCACCTTGATGTTGTTCAAGGACGGCGAAGTCGAAGCTACTAAAGTAGGCGCATTGTCAAAATCGGAACTTGCCAAATTTATCGATAGTAACATTTAAGCTCATGGCCTCCATGGACGGAGCGAATTTAAAATGATTGCCGGGGCAATCGCTGCTCCCATTACTCAGATCCGGCCCAAGTCTGTCACAAAAGGTTGGACGGGGCTGGGTACTTGAGTTAAACTTATGCGGTGCGATAATCACGCGCACCCAATCACATCGTCCGACAAACTACACCCCTGAATTATTCCTGTCCTAGTAATTACGGTTTTGATGCCGTATGCACTTTTCCTTGAGTTATCTTTTATATGAATCTAACTGAGTTAAAACTAAAACAAATAAGTGAAGTTATTGAAATTGCCGAGTCCCTTGGCCTTGAAAATGTAGCCAGGTCACGCAAACAGGATTTGATTTTTGCAATCCTGAAAAAACAGGCAAAGGCCGGCGATGATATATCCGGCGACGGCGTTTTAGAAATTTTGCAGGATGGTTTTGGTTTTTTGCGGACGCCAGGTTGTTCTTATTTAGCGGGTCCTGACGATATTTATGTTTCACCCAGTCAAATCAGGCGGTTTTCCTTAAAGACCGGCGATACAATTAGCGGAAAAATCCGGCCGCCCAAGGATAATGAGCGTTATTTCGCAATGCTCAAAGTTGACCAGATCAATTTTGAACCCCCCGAGAACACCAAGAACAAAATCACCTTTTCCAACCTGACGCCGCTATTTGCCAAACAAAGATTTGTGCTTGAACAAGGCAACGGCACCAGCGAAGATTTAACCGGCCGCATCATCGATTTAATAGCCCCGATTGGCAAAGGCCAGCGTGGTTTGATTGTATCTCCGCCTAAAGCCGGTAAAACCATGATCCTGCAAAGCTTGGCTCAAGCCATTGCAGAACAGAATCCGGAATGTTACCTGATCGTATTGCTGATCGACGAACGTCCTGAGGAAGTCACCGAAATGGAGCGTTGCGTGCGCGGCGAAGTTATCTCCAGCACGTTTGACGAGCCGGCAACCCGGCACGTACAAGTCGCGGAAATGGTTATCGAAAAAGCGCGCCGATTGGTCGAACATAAACACGACGTGGTTATTTTGTTAGACTCGATTACCCGTTTGGCCAGAGCGTATAACACCGTGGTGCCTTCATCGGGCAAGATATTAACCGGCGGTGTCGATGCAAATGCGCTGGAAAAACCGAAACGCTTTTTCGGCGCGGCGCGGAACATTGAAGAAGGCGGCAGCTTGACTATTATCGCCACTGCGCTGGTCGATACCGGTTCAAGAATGGACGAAGTTATCTACGAAGAATTCAAAGGCACCGGCAACATGGAGTTGCATCTGGATCGCAAAATTGCCGAGAAAAGAATTTACCCGGCGATTAACATCAATCGTTCCGGCACCCGCCGTGAAGAATATCTTGTCGATCCCGATACCCTGCAAAAAACCTGGATCTTGCGCAAGATTCTTCAACCCATGGATGAAACCGCGGCTTCGGAATTCCTGATCGGCAAGCTTAAAGATTTTAAAACCAACGCAGAATTTTTCGATTCGATGAAGCGATAGTACCCCGGCTTGAGCAAGTGACAGCCCGTAATGGCATCAACCTGACCAGGAAAAACAGATATTTTTCCTGGTCAAACACTTAACCTGAGTCCACAAATTCAAGTTTTTGCGCGCTATTTTCCGAGGGTGCGCTTGCCAACACATGAACGCGCAAGATTTAAATAGTCGCCAGCCGTCTAAGCGGCCACTATTTTTCGTCGTCCGGTGTACATGTTGCGCTATAACCGAGCGCAGGCGCGGTCCATTCTTTGCAAACATAATCGTTGGGTAATTCATTAGAAAGAGCAATATCCTGCTGCTCTTGTATATCCATATTAACCACTGCGTTATTTTCTATTTTGTAGGGAAATGGCATATAACCGACGAAGCCGCGACTCAAAATAGCCATTTGCGCTAAACTGCCAGGATGCCGTTGCTCCCATGCCGATGCAGAGGCATGTACCGCGAGCATTTTGTCGATTAATTCATGATTTGGAATCGGACATTTCCGATGATCGGCCACTAGAAATTTTGTGGCATCGTCATTGGCAGGAAAAAGCGGATACCAGGCACAATCTATGGGTTTTAAATCGCCCGCTTCACAAGGCGCAGTACAAACAACGTGGCTGTTATTGTCAAAAACCAAATGATCTTGTTTTAGGTTTTGTTGTATAGCCGACTCATATTCGCCGGGCAATAACATAATCCAATTATTGCTACCGAATTTACAGCACGCATAACCACAAAGCCCTTGTCTTTTCGCGCAAGAAGACAATACCCCATTTTCTTTTAAAATCGTTTCACCTGTATTAACCATAACAGCCTTTCCTTATTTGTCTTGTTGTAAATAATAAATAACCCATATGTAAGTGAGTATGCGTTTTATGAAAGTGTTGTCCGCCAAACCCAAAAGCCATTGGGCGGTGTTTAAATCCGGGCTACCCAGCGCCGCCGGCGATTGAAAAGACGCCGCTTGCTTAGGATGACTCCCGCGCCGCTTCCGGCAACGTAGCGTTCGCGCCGCCTCCCAACGTCTTATAAAAGGCGATCAGATTCGTGGATGTCTCCGCTTCGGACCGGGCCAGCTCGATTTCGGCGCTATACAGCGCACGTTGGGCGTCCAGCACGTCGAGAAAAGAAATGACCCCTTCCCGATAGCGTAGTTCGGACAGCCGCACGGACTCGCGCTGATCTTCCACCGACTTGCCCAATATCTGCCGCCGCACCTCTTCCTTAAGATAGCGGGTCAGCGCGGTTTCCGTATCGCGAAGCGCTTCGAGCACCGCTTTTTCATAGGCTAGATAGGCTTCCTGCTGCTTGGCTTCGGCCAGGTCGATGCCGGCCTGGATGCGGCCGAAATTCAGCAAAGGCTGCATCAGGTTGGACGCCGTGCTGTAAGAGAAAGCCGCCGACTTGAACAAGCTTTCGATGTCGGTATTGCGCAGCCCCAAAAAGGCCGACAACGATATTTTCGGGAACAACTCCGCAACGGCCGCGCCGTGCATCGCGGTAGCGGCCGCAAGCTTCCGCTCGGCGATATGAAGGTCGGGGCGATGGCGGATCGTCTCTGCCGGGGAAGCCAATAATTCCTTTCCCCGCGCAATCGGTACCGCGCCCGGCTCCGACAAATCGGCCGCAAGCGCGCCCGGGTGCTTGCCTACCAGCATTTCCAACTGCCGCAATGCGCCAATCAGCCGCCCTTCCAGAGCGGGAATCTGCGCCTCGGTATTCTCGACCAGCGCCCGCGCCCTGACCACATCATGCCGTGCGCCAACGCCTTCACTGAACAATCTCTCGGTCAGCTTCAGCGTATGTTGCTGAGTTTGCAAATTGGTGCGGGTGATCCGCATCTGGTTTTGCAAGTTTCGATATTCGACGTACGAACGCGCCAGTTCGGCGGTCAACATGACCAGCGCTTGGGCATGTTCCTCGTTTGCCGCATCCAGGTCGGCGCTGGCGGCCTCCAGGCGGCGTTGCTGGCGGCCGAATAGATCGACCTCCCATAGCGCGTCGAAACCCAGCTCGAAGATGTTGAAACTAAGGCCGCGCGAATAGATCGGCGAGAGGTTCAAGTTACGCTGGCCGCCAGTCTTTAAGCCAACCTGCGGGAACAGCTCGGCCCTGGTCGAGCGGCGGTCGGCGCGAGCCTGGTCGATGCGCGCCAGCGCTATTTTCAGGTCCAGATTGCCGGCCAGCGCCAATTCCATCAGCCGATTTAGCTGCGAATCGCCAAAGCTGTTCCACCAACTCTTCAGTTTTTCCGGCGTTACCGGTTTCAAGTCCAAACCGGCGCCCTGTTCGGCCTGCCAACGATCCGGGGCGGCCGGCGTCGATTTCCGGTAATCGGGTCCCATCGTGCAACCGGCCAGGGCGCACAGCAGCCATAAATACCCGGTCCTAAACTTCATAGCGTTTTCCTTTTCATCCATTCCGAGCAATAAGGTTCGGCGACGACCGAGAAATGCCCGCCGCCGGCATAGACGACCTTAACCTCGTCGTAATAATCGTCCCAGCAGTCCGGCTTTAGCCAGTTTTTGCTTTCCTCGGCAATGACCAGCGTCGGCCGTTGCGGCAATTTACCGTGCGGATAGCGGTAATCGGCGGCCAGCGAAGTCTCGACCACATGCCACAGCTCCAGGAAATAGCCGGGCGCGACGCCCATCGCCGCGTGCAGCAGTTTCGCCAATTCGGTTTTCCAGGCCGGGTAAGGATTGTCTTCCAAAATGGCGGCGATGCCCGCCTCTTGGCCGGACGGATCGATGCCGGCATTTTCGAGAATCATCTTGCAAAAACCGCTTACCGAAGGTTTGTCGATTTGCTTCGGCCAGTTGGCGACGCCGCTGTCTATCAACACCAGCTCGTCAACCCGAAGCTCGCTGTCTTGCAGCTGCTTGAGCATTTCGTAGGCCACGGTCCCGCCGTAGCTGTGGGCGTAGAGCTTGATTGCACCGCGCGCTTTAATGTCCCGGATCAGCGCGATATTGTGCGCGGCCATGTCCTCGACCGATCCGGCCGGTTCGCTTCCGGCGTAGCCTTTCATTTGCAAGCCGTACACCGGACCGCAATCGACGACCTGAAGCGCTAGTTGATGGTAGCCGTCGCTTAACCCCGGCATGCCCGGAATGATGAAAGTCGGAATGCTGTCGCGCAGGCTGGCGACATAGGGCGAAGCGGCCGGTGTGCCGGCGCTGTCGCCGATGCGTCCGGCAAGCTCCCGCACGGTCGGGCATTGGATGATGTCGGTAACTCCGATTTGCGCGGACGGCAGTTGCCGGTTGATTTCGTGAACCAATTGTATCGACAGCAGCGAATGACCGCCGAGATCGAAAAAGTTGTCGTTAAGCCCGACTCGTTTCAGGTCGAGTAGATCTTCCCAAATCCGGGCCAATTGCCGTTCCAGCTGGGTTTGCGGTTCGGCATAATCCGCGCCGGCATCGAAATCCAGCGGCATTTGTTCCAAGCGCTTGCGGTCGATCTTGCCGTTGGCGGTCAGCGGCAGGCTGTCCAAATGGAAGAAGCCGGCCGGCAGCATGTAGTCCGGCAGGCAGCGGCGCAACGGCTCGCGTAGCCCCTCGGCATCGATGCCCGCCGCGTCGGCCGTGTAATAGGCGACCAAGCGTCCGCCGGCAACGACCGCGGCCGCGCTTTGCACGCCGGGCAACGCGGCCAGCGCATTTTCGATCTCGCCCAGCTCGACCCGGAAACCGCGAATTTTGACTTGATGATCGGTCCGGCCCAGATAGGCGATATTGCCGTCCGGCAACCAGCGCGCCACATCGCCGGTTTTGTAGAGCTTGCCGGGCGCATAGGGATTGTCGATAAACTTTTCGGCGGTCAGTTCCGGGTTGTTCAGATAACCCAACGCCAGCCCTTCGCCGGCGATATGCAATTCGCCGGCGACGCCTATCGGCTGTAACTCAAGGTGTTTGCCCAGCACGTATAAGCGGGTGTTGGCGATCGGACGGCCGATGGTCAACGTTTGGCTGCCGCTCAGCTCGGCGAGAGTGGCGTTGACCGTATATTCGGTCGGGCCGTAGCCGTTGAATATCAGGATGCCCTTGTCTTGCAGGGCTTTCAATGTCGTTTCCGGCAAGGCTTCGCCGCCGAAGACGATCAGGCGCAATTGCTCGAACAGCCGTTGTTGCCGCGCCGGTTCCAATGCGGCTATCGCAGTGAAAAACTGCGGCGGAAGGTTCAGCATCGATACGCCGTTATCGACAACGACCCGGTAGAAATTGTCCACCTCGATGTCGGCGTCTTCGCGGATTACGATGCCCGCGCCGGCCAGCAGGTAAGGAAAGATTTCCTCCACCGACATATCGAAACTCAGCGAGGCGAATTGCAACATTCTATCCCGCTCGGTAATGCCGTATGTCTCGGTCAGCGCATGGCAAAGATTCAGCAAGGAGCGGTGGGCGATGACCACGCCTTTCGGCTTGCCGGTACTGCCGGAAGTATAAATGACATAGGCCGGATGCTCGGGGCCGACCTCACGTTTCAGTTCGGCATCGCGGGGTAGTCCGTTGCGCCAATCCGGATCGTCCACGGCCAGGGTCCGGCAATCGCAGTCGGCGGCGATTTCGCCCAAATACGTGTGTAAACGGGCCTGGGTTAACAGCAGGCCGACCTTGCCGTCGCTCAACATGTAGCGGATTCTGTCTTCGGCGTTGTGCGGATCGATCGGCAAATAAGCGGCGCCCGCGGCCAATATGCCAAGCACCGCAACGACCATGTCCGCCGAGCGTTCCATGCACACCGCGACCAAACAGTCCGGCCCCACGCCTTGGGCTTGCAGATAGATTGCCAGCTGCCGGCTGCGTTCCGCCAAATCGCCATAGCCGATGGCTTGCCCTGCAAAAATCAAGGCCGTGTTGTCCGGCGACTGGGCCGCCCGCGCTTCGAACAATTCGTAAAAACTGTGCCGGTTGGCAAATGCGCTGGCGGTAGCGTTGAAGCCGTCCAATAGCAGGTTCACTTCCTGTTCCGGCAGGCAGTCGTACTCGTCCAAACGCTTGCCGGGATCTTCGAGGACGGCGGCGAGCAACGTTTCCAGATAAGCGAAATGACGGCGGATGGTGTCGGCTTCGAACAAATTGCGCTGATACTTCAGGTGCAGTTCCAGCGTATCGCGAAAGTCGTAGACCTCCAGCATGTAGCTGTCCATGGTTTCTTGATAAATATCGTAGCTCAGCGCCGCGCCGCCCAAACGCTGTTCGTTACCGAGGATGCCGTCGAAGATATTCTGGTAGGTAAACGATACCGAAAACGGCACCTCGCTCGGATTGAGCAGCGTCAAGCCCAACTCAGGCATTAACCGGGCGAACGGATAATGGGCGTGATCCAGGGTTTCGGCGAGATTGACGCCTATCTGTTTGACCAGTTGCAGAAAAGTATCGCCGGGGCGGAGCTGGGTCCTGACCAGCAACAGGTTGATGTAACACCCCAACGTATTTTCATGGCGTTGCAGGGGCCGGCCGGCCGCCGGCATATTCAGGACAATATCGTCTTCCCCGCTTAATCGATGCAACAGGATATTGAATACGCCCAACAACAAGACCGACAGGTTCTGGTTCAACATCGAACCTAGATATTTCAATGCCCCCAGTGTGGCGCCGTTCAGCGTCAATGTTTCACAGCCCATTCCCAGATCGGGTAAACCGGGCTGCGGCAGGGTGTCGTAGGGCAGGGCGATGGTCGCGGCGTTGCCGGCCAGGCGGTTTTTCCACCAAGCCAAATCGTCCGCGGCCCGCGAACTGTCTAAATAAGCCCGTTCCCAGGCGATGAAATCGAAGAAAGCCGTGTCCGGCGCTTGCGGCGCAAGCGTGCCGCCGCCGGCAAGGACGTGGTATTTGCCCCAGAATTCGTTCGCGAACAACATTCCGGAAAAGCCGTCGATGACGACGTGATGTATAACGAAAAACGCATAATGACGTTGGTCTTCCGGGCATTCCAACGTATAGAGCCGTAGCGGCGGATCGGTTTCCAGGTTGAACGGCTGCCGCAACAATCGGCGCAATACCGTCGCCGTCTCCTGGTCAACGCTCAGGCGCAGATGTTCGATCGCCAGATTGTCGGCGGCGGTACCGACCGTTTGCACAATATCGTCGCCGGTTGCGCTTTTTTTATATCGATAGCGGCAACGCAGCAATGGACGCTCCTCCAGCACCGCAAGCAGGGCCGAGTGCAGACAGGCCGGGTCCGCCGGGGCGTTGAGCCGGAAAATCATCGGCACGTTAAAACCGGTGGATTCGGGATAGGTTTGCTGGATATACCATAAGCCTTTCTGGGTTTCCGCTAACGGCAGCGGCGCTGTCGGCACGCTTGCCGGCGAGTGCGGCGCTTCCGGCGCAACCCGCTCCGGGCAGGGTTTTTGCAGGGCCAGCAAAGCGAAAAATTCGCCGAAGTTTTTCGCGCCCATTACTTGGGCTACTTTGATCGGTAGGCCCAGCCGTTCGTTCAAGCACCTGATGAACTGCACCACCTGGATCGAATCGAAGCCGTAATGCACGGGCGATAGCGAACGGTCGATGTCAGCCAGCTCCATGCCGAACACTTCGGCGACCAGGTCGGCTAGCGCTGACTCGGCATCCCGGCTCAAACCGGCAGCCTGGACGGCGGGAGCCTCGACCGGCGGGGTAAAGACCGGTTCGGCATCGCTTGCCGCTTGTCCGCAATATTCCTCCAGCACGATATGCGCGTTGACGCCGCCGATTGCATAACTGTTCAGCGCAACCCGGCGCGGACCGGCGCCGTGTTGCCAGTCTGTGGAGCGGTTTTGCAGGATCAGCGCATGATCGGCCGGCAATTCGCGATTGATCTCGCCGAGGCCGGCAATGCCCGGTATCGCGTGGTGCTCCAGGGCCTTGACGGCCTTGATCAGCGAGGCCATGCCCGAGGCGACTTCAGGATGGCCGATGCTGGGTTTGACGCTGCCGACGAACCAGGTTTTACCGGGATTCGTACTCAACAGCCGGTAAGCGTCGTTGAGCGCGGTCAATTCCAGCGCGTCGGCCAGGGTATTACCGATGCCGTGGGCTTCGACATAATCTATCGTATCGGTAGCGATGCCGGCCTGGGCGATGCTGGCGGTTATCGCGTGCTTTAGCCCCTGCACGTTCGGCGCTTCCAGCGAATAACCGCGGCCGCCGTGATGCACCGCGCTGCTTTTGACGATTGCCAAAACCCGGTTGCCGTCGGCCAAGGCGCGCTCCAGCGGCTTGACGATGGCGACGCCGGCGCCTTCGCTGCGGACGAAACCGTCCGCTTCCTCGCCGAAACTGCGCGTCAGGTTACGGCGGCTCAGCAACTGGTCGTAGCCGCCGTGCTGCGCCAAGTCAGCGAATTCGCCGGCATCTATCAGGTTGACCGCCGCTACGACGGCTTGTTCGCATTCGCCGGAACGGATGCTTTGCACGGCGCGATGCAACGCGACGTGGACGCTGGTGCAAAAGGTATTGATGACTTCGCTGGGGCCTCTCAGGTCGAGTTGAAAGGATAATTGATTGGCAATCGGGACTCGATACGGATCGCAACCCGGACGGCCGGCAATCGACTGCGCGGCGATGAAAACGCCGGTCGCCGGCACGGACAGCATCCGCTCGGTAATGTGGTAATCGTCTTGCAGCTGGGCGATGACCCGGCTCAGAAGCTGCAATTGGCGGCCGGCGGCGTCTTCGGCCGGGCCGCTTGTCTCGATACGGCCGTATCCAAACGCGAACGCCGGAGAATAGGGGACTAATTGCAAGCATTCGCCGCTCATGGCTTTCCGCCATAGCGATTCGGCATCGTCGGCGCCGGGAAAAAGTCCGGCCAAGCCGATAATGGCGACCGCTTGCGTCCCGGCGGCGGATAGCGGGCGCGGCGGCGCGATGGCGTCAGCGGTTTGTCCGGGCAGCGCCCGATCCAGCGGCAAGACGCCGTCGATTAAATAATCGACCAGTAAATCCATCCGCGGATGGTCGAATAACAACGTCGTGCGTAGCGAACACTCCAGGCCCGATTCCAGTTTGGCTTTGAATTCGACGGCTTGCAGGGAATCGGCGCCGAGTTCGATAAAGTTTTGATCGGGAGTTATCTCTTCCGGGCCATCCATGCCGAGAAAATCCGCCAATAACTCGCGAATATAAGTGTTCAAGATCGGCTTTCTTTGGGCCGGCTGGGCCTGTTGTAACGTGGTGATAATCGAGCTGGAATGCATAGATGCTGGTTTAGTGTAGTGAAAAACTAAGGACTGGAAAGTCTAAGCTGCGCGAGGTGGTGTTTCCGGCAGTCGGAGCGCCGGGCGGGCTTACTTGTGCCCTATGGGCGTTCCGGCCTACGCCTAAAATCCTTAACTTAATGGCGGCGAACCTGGATCAGCCGGAATGAGAGTGCTAGCGAACGCCCTTCGACAAGCTCAGGAACGAACGCAGTTCACCCCGCCGCAAACGAGCGCCGGCCGTTTTCCGCTGCTGAAACTTGGGAGGTCATTTCAGGTTGCGTAGAAAACGGGCGGCGCTTCGGTCTATGGCGCCATTACTGCGAGCGTCACTTCTCCTTTGCTTTTGCCGTCGCCGTCATCGTGAAAACGGCAATAGGTTTTGATGAAAGTACAGGTCGAGGTCTTCTTAATCGCATTGATGCCGTAAGTGCCGTAAAAACGCTTGGCGTTCAGTTGGCTTTGGTAACTCGAAGCCAGCTTTGCAATCAGGACATTCGGCAGCTGCTTTTCAAAAAACGTGTCCATATCGTAATCGTCCGATAATTCCGGTATCAGCGCGTGTTTAATGCAATGCGCCATATGCACGTAACAAATCTGGTTGAAACAGATGTTGTATTCAACCGCGTTAAAGTGCCCGGTGTCGTCGATATAGCAAGACTCGGGTATCGCAAATTCGCCATGCATGATCAGGCTTTGCGGATCGAGGCTGTCCGATTGTTCAAAAGTGGCATGTTTCAGGTAACGGCTGTGGCTGTAGTAAGGCCTTAACACCTGGCCGATAAAATCGCCGTCAATATCCGAAACGCGAGTGCTGTCTCGCGGATCGACAACCCTTAACATGCTCATTGGTCAATCCCGGCATAGAACGGTAAATCGTCGTAAATACCGATGCGGTACATTCTGCTGTATTCGCCGGGTTTGGCCTTGGAGCCTTTATGGATCAATGCGCGGTTTTCCCAGATCAGCAAATCGCCGTCATCCCAGAAATGCGTGTGGATGTACTTCGGTTGCTCGACGAACTCGAACAAGGCTTTCATCACGCGCTGGTTTTCTTCATGGGACAGCCCTACCAGTCCGCTGGTAAATCCGCTGCTGATATAGAGGATATGTTCGCCGGTCACCGGATGTTCAATGACGGCCGGATGCGGACATGGCGGACATTCGGCCTTAAAGCCCTCGATGATTTCTTCAATCGAGCGGTCGATGTCGCACTCCTGGACTTTGTAACGCGGCCACGCTTCCTGCATTGCCATTCTGCAATCTACATAGGCTTTCAGGTCATCGGGCAGTTCCCTGTAGACGCGAGCCATGTCGATATAAGAGGTTTCGCGGGCCGATTTCGGGAAAAATATCGGACGCACCGCGGTGAAGGACAAGGGATGTTTCTCGAACGAACAATCGGTGTGCCAGTAGCGGCCGGTGCCGGAAACGCCGAATTTTTTGCCGTCTTCGTTCAGGTTGTTGGAAACGAAAATTTCGGGATGGTCGGGGTGATGATAATTTTCTTGAAAGTAGACTTGGGGGCGGCCCACTGCATGGGCGAAATCAACATATTCCTGTTCATTCAGATCCTTTTGACCGCGAATGACCACGACTTTATTCCGGTAGAGCAGTTGCCGGAGCGTTTCCATTTCCGGAGAATCCTTGGTAAATTCCCTAACATCCCAGCCATGCACCTCGGCGCCGATTTTACCGGGCATCGCCTCGATGATGCTTACTTCTTCTTTTTCCAATACTGCCGCATTCATAATTTATGTCTCCTGTGTTTTAGATGGTGGGTTAACTGACCTGTCTGTCCTGGTCTTGCCAAAACGGCGCCCTCAGCACCCGCTTAAGGATTTTGCCGCTCGGATTTCTCGGCAAGACATCGACAAATGTTATTGATTTAGGCACTTTGAAATCCGCGATCCGGCTCCTGGCGAAATCGATCAACTCGCGTTGCTTGATTTCGCAGCCTTGCCGCGGCACCACAAAGGCTTTTACGACTTCGCCCCATTTCTCGTCGGGGATTCCTATCACGGCGGCTTCGGCAACGGCCTCATGCTCGCTCAGTACGGCTTCGATTTCGGCAGGAAACAGGTTCTCTCCCGCGTAAATGATCATGTCCTTGATTCTGTCGCAGACATAGACGTAGCCATCCTCATCCATGTAGCCTACGTCGCCGGTATGCAGCCAACCGCCGTCCAGTGTTTGTGCGGTGGCCGATTCGTTGTTCCAATACCCCAGCATATTGGCCGGCGATTTAATGCAAATTTCGCCGCTACGCGTTGCCGGCAATGTCCGGCCTTGCCCGTCAACGATTTTGATTTCGACGCCCGGAAATGGCCGGCCCGCGGCTTTCATGCGCGGACTGCCGGCCGGATCGTGATCGGCGGGCCGCAGGCATACCGCGCAGTTGCCGGTTTCGGTCAGCCCGTAGATTTGGAAAAAATCGCAGCCGAACGTTTCCATGGCTTTGCGCAACAGCGTTGGGGAAATCGGCGAGCCGCCGTAAACCAATCCCTTGAATGACGAAAAGTCGGTTTGCGCGCAGCCGGGTTCCGCCAGCATCAGTTGGATCATCGACGGCACCAGCACCGCTTTGGTGATTTTGTGCCGCTCGATTAACTGTAAGGCCTGCCAGGCGACGAAGGTGTCGACGATGACGCCGCAAGCGCCGACCGCATAACCCTGTATCGCCCACCAGAGTCCGCCGATGTGAAATTGCGGCAGCGATAACAGCAAGGTGTCGGCCGGATTCAGCGACATCCAGGGATCGCCGGACGCCAGTACGCCTTGCATCAGCCTGAAAAAACTGTAGTTCGCGAGTTGCACGCCTTTCGGCCGCCCGGTAGTGCCGCTGGAGTACATTTGCACGGCGACATCGTCGGCGCTGTATTCGAAACACGGCTGGGTGTCCGCTTGCGAGGTTTTCCACGCCTCGTAAGCCGGCCAGTCGGGATGATCGCCGTCCAGGGCGATAATGGTTCGAATGCTGGTAAATTGAGAAAGCAGGGATTCCGCGACCGGGAAAAACGCTTGCGACACAAACAGTATTTCGGTTTCGGCATCGTTCAAAATATACAGCAATTCGGGAGGGGCCAGACGCCAATTCAGGTCGACCAATACCGCTTTGATCTTGGCGCAGCCGAACAGAATCTCATAATGCGCTACGGTGTCTTTACCGAGTATCGCCACCCTGGAACCGGACTTAACGCCGGCGGCGGTCAATCCGTGGCCGACTTGGTTGCTGCTTAGGTCGAGTTGCGAAAATGTCCGGCTATCGTCGCCCGCTATGAAGGCAACCGCATCCGGCCGCGCTTCGGCCTGTCGAATGCACATCTCGGCAAGAGTCTGGAACTGGTTGGATTTCGTGGTGTCAAAAGTCATTCTTATCGGCCGTACTGGTGGTAAATGGATACTGCTTACCTGACAAAGCAATTGCCGAGCCAAGTGATAGTCAAGCTCTGGCCCTTGGCCGGGAAAATATGTCGATATCCAGCCCTGGCGGGGCCTGAACGGTTTTAAATAATTTTGTCCGGGAGGACATGAACATTTTTATGCAGGAAATTCCGGCCGAATTCAGCGATTTTTATCAAGTAACTATGTCATGTGGCTCACTTGTTTATGGGATATGGCAATTCGGATAATCGCGCTGGGGAAAAACAATGAGTTATGCTGAGACCGAGGCTTTTTATTGGGTCATATGGCTTGTTTCGAGAATAATTTGGACATAGTAGAATGATGCTTGCTTTGAGTAACCGCGAACACCCGTCGTTAACGAAGCTTTATAATAAGATAGTGACGCAACGCGTGAAATCCAGGTTTAACGCAGGAAAAAATCGTGCAAAAAATAAGCTTGAAAGCATTCGGACTCTGCAAGCTGCCGGCTACCGAATGTCAGCAGCTTTAATCTCGTCGATCCGATTCGACAAATTTCTGTTTTTTAAACTAAACCACACCCTTTGATAAGGCAACGAACAAACATGCGCCTCTCCCTCTCTCCGAGAATAATCCCGATCCTTTTAATACTAATGTCTGCCGCGGCGGCCGGCGCCGTGTACTGGCTCAAGGCAATCCATCCTTTCGAGACGACCGACAATACCTACCTCAAGTCGCACCCCAGCCTGATCAGCCCCAAGGAAACGGGCTACGTCAAGGAGGTGTTGTTCGAAGACAACCAAAAAGTGATGCCGGGCGATCTGCTCGTTGTCATCGACGATCCCGATTTCCAGGCCAGGGTGGCCCAGGCGGAAGCGCAAGTCTCTATGGAAGCGGCCCATATCAAGACTCTGGAAACCGAAAAACGCACGCAGAGCGCCAAAATCCACCAGGAACAAGCCAACATCGCCGCCGCGGAGGCCGACCTGGACCGCGCCGCGAAAGATACCAAACGTTTCGGCAACTTGGCGGCGGACGGGGCCATTTCGGTGCAAACCCGCGATACCGCCGAATCCACGCATAAGCAGGCGGCTGCCCGCTTGGAGAAAACCCGCTCGGCATTGCAGGAAGCCGAGAGTGAACTGGCTTCGATGGAGGCACGGATAAACGAGGCCAAACCCAGGCTGGAAGCCGCCCAGTCCGCGCTGGAACTGGCGCGAATCAACCTGAAGAACACGCGCATCGTGGCGCCTATCGCCGGCATCGTCGGCAATCGCAGCGTGCAGGTCGGGCAATTGGTCAAACCCGGCACTGTGCTGGCCTACCTGATCCCGGCCGACGGCTTGTTCGTGGAAGCGAATTTCAAGGAGAGCCAGATCGGACGCATGCAACCGGGGCAGCCGGTGGACATCCGGGTCGATGCTTACCCGGACAGCGTGTTCGAAGGAACGGTAGACAGCTTTGCGCCGGCTTCCGGTTCCGAATTCAGCCTGCTGCCGGCCGAGAATGCGACCGGTAACTTCACCAAAATCGTGCGGCGCGTTCCGGTGAAAATCCGCTTCAAACCCGGCACCGATTTGAGCCGTTTGAAGCCGGGACTTTCCACGGTGGTCAAAGTCAAGGTCGGGTAGGGCGCGATGACAACGGCGATAACATCCGCCTCAACCGACGAAGCGCCGGTTGAGATCGCGGCCCCGGCCGACGCCGGCGAGAAAACGGTCAGTCCCCAACAATGGATCGGGTTTTTCGCGATGGTTTTCGGCATGTTCCTGGCGCTGCTGGACATCCAGATCGTCGCCAGTTCGCTGACCCAGATCCAGGCCGGGCTATCCGCGACCCAAGACGAGATTACCTGGGTGCAAACCGCCTACCTGATGGCGGAAGTGGTGATTATTCCGCTGTCCGGCTGGCTCGGGCGGGCGCTGTCGATGCGCTACCTGTTCGTGCTGTCCTGCGGCGGCTTCACGTTGATGAGCCTGCTCTGCGCATGTGCCTGGAACCTGCCGTCGATGATCGTATTCCGCGCCTTTCAGGGATTTTTAGGCGGCGCGATGATTCCATCGGTGTTCGCCGTGACCTACACCTTGTTCCCACCCCGCCTGCTGCCCTCAATGGTAGTCTTCGTCGCGATGGTAGTGACCGTCGCGCCAACCGCGGGGCCGGTGTTGGGCGGCTATATTACCGAGACCGCGTCCTGGAAAGCGCTGTTCCTGATCAACCTGGTTCCGGGCGTGCTGGCGACTGCGCTGGTCGGCCTGTTTCTTCGCGTTGACGAACCGGACCGGACGCTGCTGAAAAAAATAGATTTTCGCGGCATCCTGTATATCATCGTGTTTCTCGGCAGCCTGGAATTCGTGCTCGAAGAGGGCGTGCGCGAGGATTGGTTCGATAGCCGCAAGATCGTGTTTTTCAGTTTGGTCGCCGCCGGCGCCGGTATTGCGACGTTCTACCGGGAACTAACTATCGATAATCCAATCGTCGACTTGTGGGCGTTCCGCAACCGCAATTTTGCGATGGGCTGTTTATTCAGCTTCATCCTCGGCATCGGGCTGTACTCGATCATCTACCTGATGCCGATCTACCTGGCGACCGTCAAAGGCTTGAACAGCCAGCAAATCGGCCAGTACATCATGGTCACCGGGATGTTTCAGTTCGCGTCCGGTTTCATCGCCGGGCGCATCGCCAAAAAACTCGACCCGCGCCTGACCTTGGCCTTGGGGCTAAGCGGTTTCGGTATCGGCACCTTGTTGAACGGCGATTTGACGCACCAGGCCGGTTATTGGGAATTCTTCTGGCCGCAGGCGCTCCGGGGGTTTTCGCTGATGTTCTGTTTCCTGCCGATCAATTACCTGACTTTCGGCACCTTGCCGCCGGAAGAAGTGAAAAACGCCAGCGGACTGTACAACCTGATGCGAAATTTGGGCGGGGCGATTGGCCTGGCCGTCGCCAACACGCTGATCATCCGGCTGAACAAGGAACATTACGCGTTATTGCGCGAGACGGTGAAGCCCGGTTCGGCAAATGCGCAAGCCCTGCTGGGCGGCTTAAGGGAACGATTTAGCAATGCCTCGTTAGCGGACAGCGACTTGGCCGCGTTGAAGCAGGTTTACAGCCTGACGATGCGCGAGGCGGAAGTGCTGACTATCAATACCTTGTTTCATCTGCTGGCCTTTATTTTTTTCCTGGCGTTATTGCTGATACCGTCGGTTAGACTTAAGAAAGCGTGATAAAGGGCAATTCCCGATAGTTCTAGAGCATTTCTCCGTTAATTAAAAACATAGCCCGAATTATTGGCACTCATTGTGTCTATGCACGAATGCGGGAAAATTGTCAGGGATTTGAGTAAAAAACTACAGCCTGCTATCGATAGCAGGGAACTGCGATTTCAGCACGATTTCATGGGTGTCGATGCGATCGATGTTAACCGGCAGGATGGCGGCGATCGCGTTAAGCGTGCCGCCCAGTTCGGCGGTATGGAATGTGCCGCTAACCCGCAATTTGCCCAGGTTTTGATTCTGTAAGCGGATGCGGGTATCGTGGTAGCGCCCTACTTCGGCAATCACATCGTCGAGGCGACGGTTGCGGAATACCAGATTGCCTTGCCGCCAAGCGGTGAGTCCGGCGACGTCCTGGTCTTGCAGCGCTTGAAATGCGCCGCTGTTGTTAAAGGCCAGTTGTTGTCCGGCTTTCAGTTCGCGCTTTCCGAGGGCCTGCACTTCGACGATGCCTTCCAGCACCGCAACGATGACTTGTTCGGGTTTGATGTAAACCTCAAACGCCGTACCGATGTCGCGGATGCGGCCGCTACCGGCGCGTATTTCAAACGGACGCTCCGCATCGTGGGCCACGGTAAAAAAAGCTTCGCCTTTGATCATGTCTACGCTACGCTGCCAACGGTTGAAATGGACGCGCACTTCGCTTTCTGTATTAAGTTCAATGCTGGAACCGTCGCTTAGGGCGACGGTTTGACGGCCGCCTTTTTCGGCAATATAAGTCTGCGGAATACCTAACCAGCCGTTCGGCAAAAAGGCGGTTAAGCCCAGAGCCAGCAGCAGCGACGCGGCGGCGCTGTAGATCAACGAGCGGCGGGACGGCTTTTTGCGGTAACGCAATGCCGCATCCCGTGCGGGGAAATTCATTGTCTTAAACGGTTCCATCCATTCCCACTGCGCCCTCGCAGTTTCATAGGCCTGGCCGTGGCTCGGGCTTTCTTCCAGCCAGGTTTTGAAGGCGCGGCGCTCTGTCTCTGTGCAATTTTCCGAACGGATGCGCAGCAGCCAATCGATAGCCTGCGTTTGCGCTGCTTCGGTAGAGGACGGGATGGTTTTCACGCGGGTTGAGAGCCTTGTCGGTTTTGTTTAAATCGATTTATTTTATCGCAATAATGTCATAGACGTTCGACGGCTCAATTATCGTCACCATTTCAAGCTTGCGCCGCGCTAAGGCGCACGCCGATGTGCTGCATCGCATGTTTTACATAGCGTTCGGAAGTGCTCACGGAAATGCCGAGGCGCACGGCGATTTCGGCATGCGCGCAGCCCTCGATACGAAACAAGACAAAGGCATGGCGGTGCAGTTCCGGCAATTCGTCCAGCCATTCGGTAAATCGCTCAAGCGTTTGATGTGCTTCCGAATGACGATCGGGCGATAGATGGTCGTTCGCCAGGTTTTCAAGATCCGCCTCCGGCTCGATATAGCGTTCGCGGGTTTTCCGGCGGCGGTGGCGGTCGACGGCGATATTGGATGCGGTGGTAAACAGAAAAGCTCGCGGGTTCAGGATGGTTTCGTGGTTGGCTACTTGCGACAAGCGCAAGAACGATTCCTGCATGATGTCGTCAACGTCCTGTTCTCTGGGCCAGCGTCCTCGAATAAAGGCGTTGACCTCATAAGCGTGTTTCAGGAAAAGATCATGTAGAAAGCTATGTTTGGGTGTGGACATGGGTTATACACGACAGGATTAACGGAAGTGGTGTCATGTACTAAAGCAATATGTATGCCCGCTTAAGCCGCTATGTCTAACAAACGCTTGAAAATTATGTATGGCGATAAAAACGTTTTATGGATCAATATGATATATTTTTCCTATAAAGCTCATTCAAACTGTAGATAATTGAATTATTAGGATATTTACAAGCAGGATCAGCTAGCCTCCGGGTTATCACGCAAAAAAGTGAGTCATATGCCGCACTTTTTGCGATTTGCACCCGGCGCAATGCCAGGGATGGGTAACGGATTAAATCTGTGGTTTATCGCATGACGAACTTCCGCCCAGGGCGATGCTTGGCCTACCTGCGAACGTTATTTACATATTCGCAAGGATGAAGTCGGTCAGCGTAACATCGTTTATTGTTGCTCTGGGTTATTGAACGGGAATTCAATAAATCCGGAAGTTTGAGCTGAATTGACTGGAAATGACTTTCCAATTTTTCACCACAGAGAACCCTGAGTTCACGGAGACCATAAACTCCACATCCTCTGTGTTCTCTGTGGTTTATAGACTTTGTCGATTCAGGGAAATTATTTTTGACGGAATCCTAACGATCAGTCTTTTGGCGGTACATAGCCTTCGGGCATTTCGTTATTATCTTCAAACAGGAACTTGTTTCTCTCTTCCGCCAAAAACGCCCTGGCTTTTGGGTCAAAACTGGCTAATCTTCCTTCATTGATCAACATGGTTTGCTTGGCTAACCACTGATTCCAGGCTTGTTTGGATACTTTTTCAAATATTTCCTGGCCTTTGGGGCCGGGAAATGGCGGCGCATCCAGGCCTTCGGCTTCTATTCCCAATTTTACGCATTTAACCAGTCTAGTCATTTTGTTCCCATATGTGATTGTTGCAACAGTAGCTTAATCGGCGCGGCTAAGCCCAACTTATTAAGCTGCCCAGCTTTATACCAGACAGTTTGATTAGCTTCCATCACAAAATTTATAGGGTTATCGGATTGCACCAGCAACGGCGTATAGTCCAAATGATAATGGGAAAAGGTATGTCGTTTGGTTGTTAGTGTCTGCTGGCCGGCGATATGTATATTCTTGGTCAGACACCAATCGTGCGCTGCTTCAATGCTGTCGAATTCCGGCAGGCTCCATAAGCCGCCCCAGATTCCGGTCGGTGGTCTTTTTTCCAGCAATATCCGGTTATCGGCATTACTTAGTAATAAGAAAGTGACTTGCTTGACCGGCAATATTTTGGCGGGTTTCGGTGTTGGATATGCCGACATATTACCGGCACGTCTGGCCAAACAATCATCGTTAAGTGGGCAGCACTGACAAGCGGGTTTACTGCGGGTACAAACAGTTGCGCCCAAATCCATCATGGCCTGGGTGTAATTTGCGACGCGATCTATAGGAGTTAACCTGGCGCTGATGGCCCACAGCTCTTTATTGACCGCGCTATTGCCCGGCCAGCCGGACACGGCTTTAAACCGGGTCAATACCCTTTTAACATTGCCGTCGAGAATCGGGTGGCTTTTATTAAAAGCGATGCTCAATATGGCTCCCGCCGTTGACAGCCCTATGCCGGGCAATTCGACCAGCTCATCCAGCGTATCCGGAAAACTGCCCCGTTCAGCGACAAGCTGTGCAGTTTTATGCAAGTTACGGGCGCGCGCGTAATAGCCCAAGCCCGACCACAGATGCAGGACCTCGTCGACAGGCGCATTCGCCAAGCTCGCTATATCGGGAAATTTTTCTATAAAAGTATTGAAATAAGGGATGACGGTAGCAACTTGGGTTTGTTGCAACATAGTCTCGGACAGCCACACGCGGTAAGGCGTAATGGCTTTTTGCCAGGGTAGGTCTTTACGGCCGTATCGATCGAACCAAGCGAGGATATTTTGTTGGAATACTGATGGATTCATTGAAAGGATAAGATTTATAGCGTTACTACTTTAAAAATTTTTTTAACAGATCGCCCAGACCGGGACCTAATTTCTTGTCGATTTTATCAACCAGCTTTTCAATTTTGGCTTTGTTTTTATCGGTCAGTAATGACTCTATGTCAATCGTGTAAGACGGCTTGCCGAGCGTTCCGGCAATATTGATAGCTACAGCTGCTTTAACTTGGTCAGGCTCAGCGGCAGCTCCGTCGCCATCGAGCAGCTTCGCGTCGAGCTTATAATCCAGCGCTTCAGAATTCAGGTCGATATTGCCTTTACCGTCGACGCGCACGTTGGAAGACTTGCCGACAAGATCGTTATTCCGGATCACGCCGTTGGCGATTGTCGCGGTGCCGCTCATTTCTGAAAATAGTGTTTGATCGTCTTTATTATCCGAGGGCAAAGCAGATCCATTAATTAGCGCCTTGCCCTGATCAATGATTTTTTGCAGGTTAAAACCCTTGATCACTCCGTCTTTGAACAAAAAACTGAACTGACCGTTAAGCGTAGCTTTCAACTCGTCTGCTTTATAACCCTGTCCTTGCAGCTGCGCGGATGCGTTTACGATGCCGCTGATCCGGGCTTCGCCCCGATAGTCGTTTAGTAAAGGTTCGATTTGCACATGGTCTATTTTTTCGTTTACGGCCAGCGTCGGTTTATCGCTATGCGCATCCATGCTGAGGTTGCCGGCATAGCTGCCTTGATAAAACTGTTTAACCGATTGCTGGGTAGTAACCGCGCCGTTTTTAGCGTTCAAGTTTATGCGGATGTCCTGCATCGCCAAACCGTTAACCTTAAGCTTGCCCAGCGTCAAAGAGCCGTCGGCGTTGAGCTTTCTCAAGGTTTCAACCGGCAAAGCGGAAGCGCCGGCGGCCAGTAATACGGCAGGGCTGGCTATGGGTTTGGATGATTTGTCGGCAGGCGGTAAATAGCGGTCGACATCAAGCGCATCAATATCCAACAAAAAGCCGATAGCGGGCTGGGCAAAGTCTTTGATGCCGGCAGAACCTTTAATTTGGCTGTCGTCCAGCGTCATTACCAAATTTTGTAAATCAGCCGAATCGGCCGTCGCCGCCAAGTCAAAATTTAAGGCCAGCTTACTCAAGGCATTGGCATCCTGCATAACCGGCAGGGCGATGTTTAGCTGTTGCATAAATTTGGCAGGGTTGAATGGCGCAACGGCAACAGGACCTTGAAAAGAAGGTTTGTCTTTAATATTGGCGCCGGTAATGTCCGCAGTCAGTGTCAGATCACTCGACTTGAGCTGCAAGCCATAAATTTTAGCCGTTTGTTGAGCCATATCCAGCGCTATGTCGGAAACGGTTAATGCCGCTGTTAACGATTTGCCGGGAATGCTTTCGCTTGAACGGGTTAATTGCAAATCGCTATGGCGTAGCGCGAAAGTATTGAGCTGTTCGTTAACGCTTAGTTCGGTGTTGAGTTTGATGACCTGGGTCGTTTTGGATCCGGTATTTAAGGCATTCAGGGAAACGGCTATGTCTGTCGGCTGATCATAGGCGAATTTACCGGTGTTCAGGTTAAGATCCGTTATTGTTATGTGCCGGTCGGCTTCCAGATCGTCCCAATTAACTCGGGCATTCTCGATGGAAATGCCGCCAATGGTAAAAACCGGCGATGCTGGGGCAAACGTTGGCTGTTGATTCCGGCTATTGGCGATAGCGGCGGGGGCAGTGGATTTAGTGCCGGAACCGGTTAGATAGTTCCAGTTGGTAACGCCCTGTTTGTTGCGGGTAAGATTTAAAACCAAGCCCTTTAAAACAATACGGCTGACATCTATTTTTTTAGATAACAGCGGCAGTAGTTGAATTTTAATATCGCTTTCTTCTATTGTTGCAAAAGGGCGATCTTCAAAACCCGGCGCATTGCTTAGCGCAATTTTTCCTGTTGAAATACCGGCCCAAGGGAAAATGGAGAGTTTTAATTCGCCGTCCAACATCAATTCCCGGCCGGTCTTATCCTTAACGGCCGCAGTAATTTCAGGCTTAAAATCATTGGGATCGATAACGAATGGCAGGATGCAAATAGCAATTATCGACAGCAAAACCATTGCGGCAATTGTCGATAAAACGATTTTAAACGGTTTTCCCACAATACTCTCCTGGCGCAAAAAAATATAATAACAATCAATTATGTAATATGATTATCTACTTATAACAGCTGTTGCCGGTTAAACGCTAGTTAGGTAGAGTCTGAAGCACTATCTGTCTATTATAATTAAAAATGAGGTGTAAAAATGTTGCATTTGGCTAAATTTGCTGCAGTTGCAGTGTTGGTATGGTTTTACATGACCGCCAAGGAAAAAGGAGAGCCGCCTATTAACTGGGCTATTACTGGCTTGATCGGTTATTGGATTACTTGGTGGGCGGTTAAGCTGACGGTGGTTTCCTCTTTATTGGGCGTGGTCGCTAAAAACCCCACAGGAACTTTTTTGCTGTTACAAATACCCGCTCTGTGCGCTATCGGTGCGTCTTTCCTGATCAGGAAAAAATTGTTGGCGGACTCTGCTGAAAAAGAGTAGGCAAGATAGATCAAAATTGACTTGGAAAACTATCTATTTTTCCAAGTCAGAAAAAACCGTAAGTTCAGTTTTCTAATTTATTGGTTTTTAAGCATAAAACCATTCGCCAATCACTTTCCGATACATAAAGTAAAGTTAATAATACTATCAATAACTTATTACTATAAAGGGGTAAATGAGGGGTAAAAAGTGAAAAATTTATTCCATTTTCTGCTTTAGAAGCTTGAAAAGAGCTACTAGACGCGCAACCTTTGCCAAGGATTTATTAAACCATAACTCAACCAAACACGCATAAAAAAGCCGGTGTTCCCCGGCTTTGATTGTTGAGTAATTTTGCGTTTATCCAATATAGATAATAGGCCTAAGAGTTTATTCAGTGATAACTTAAAAGCCTTGCTAGAGAGGTAATTAATTACCTGCCCAATATCCGTCGAAGGTTAGCATCAAGCGCATCTTCTTCAGCTTGAGTCCAGGGGATGTCCATCCCAGGGTAGGGGGCGCAAACACGAGCATTCCCGGCTGCAAGATCATGTACTAATTCTTGTACTGCTGGATCTTGTTTAGCTGCGTCTTTAATAGGTATTGGTTGTGATAAGTTATGCTTAAACATAGTCCACCCCGTTGAGGCCATAGCCTTCAAAGTATCTGTCATAGTTGCTGTGTTCTGAATATTATTTTCGCCGTTGGATAGATTCACAAATTTAACTGTTCCTCCGCTGAACGTATCAGATGCTATAGCGGATTCTACTGCTTTGCAAGGATCTTTGTTTATTTCCCAGCAAGCATGAGCGGATCTCCAACCTGTACCGGTGAATCTAGCGTCAGGTAGTGTGTGCGCTTGACGACACTCAATCTCAACTACACCTGTAACCATATTAACAGCACATATAGCAATAACTAACTCTCCCTCTGTTATAGGCGGCCTATCCTCTGTCTTGCCTTTCTCCTGAAGCCAATCTTTCCATGCTTGGATCAATAACCCACTACCTGCAAACATAAATGCAGTTGATTCTGTACAGAGGATTTTGTCACACCCATAATCGTCAATGTACGTGATGTATGTGTCCCCTTCAATAGACCAGCGAGAATCGCTAACCAATTTGGGTACGTTGCGATCATAGATGTTGGTAGTCACTTAATTAAGTTTTCCAAGTAGATAGATTTAGAGCTAGCCATAATATGCTATATTGGATTTTTAGGGAAGAATTCCGATATGATCTATAACCATTTTAGCCTACCTAGGTGAGATTACTTCCTGAAAGTAAGATTCTTACTAAACTAATTACAGGAATTGAAACCAAAAGCATTGCTGCATTAATTCCCTGCAATACCGTTGTTCGGATCAATTTTATCGATCTTCCCTCTCCCTTTGCATCGGAAATACGGCTTTGTTGCTTTGCGCTCAACCCTTCCGATTCACGATAAAATAAAACAAGCGGCATTAGTGCCTTACGCGCCTTAGATTCCAGACCGGCAAGCCGATAGGCTAAGGATTTATAATTCATTATCGTCGTACCTCTCTGCCGCCTGAATACGCACTGATAATGCAGGCGCTCTACCGCATAAATCATCATACAACTGTTCGCAACGGGTAAAAAATGCGTCATCGGTTTCGCTGTCGAGTCGGAATAAATCAACATTGCAAACGGTACAAACATCCGCATCGTCGCAAAAAATAAGTGCGGGCATTGTTTCAAGCTTATGTAATCGCTGCTCAAGTGCTGTAAGTCTTGCTGATATGCTACTTGCCATGTTGTTGATCCTTTTGTAAAGATTGATAGAAATTAGATAATGTTTGTCCTATAACCAGAGTTTCCGGCTGTGCGGGTTGTCCGTAAAAATATGAAAGCGGCCAGCAGAATTGCTGCTTCGGTTGATTTTCTTCCAGGCGTAAAACCCGACGTTTAACCCCAGCGATCATGCTTGCCACCATGGATCAATGCCGCCGCCCAGCAACCACGCGGACGCATCTATCGGATTAAAAACAACACAAAATCGGCCTGTACGTTGCGCCTGCTCGATTAAATCTAATTGCTCAGGTGTTGGTATTAGAAATTCCAGAACGAGCCACGGAAGCTTCACATGGCGGGATTTTTCTATTGTTTTAAGGCGGGCTTTAATACTCATTTGCCTGACTCCAATGCGGAAATTCTGGATTCGAGCAAAGTATATTCCTCGATCCGAACCTGACTAGCCAGTCCTGACAGTAACATATTCGCTGCGTCTGCTGGGATCTCGGATTTTAATGCGCTATCTATAATCAATCTGCCGATAGTGGCTGTGGTATCGTCGGGTACAGTATTAATTGTAACTGCCTCTGATTGTGCCTTTAACGGTGGCAAACAACGGTCTATCAATAGCTTCGCCGCCTGCACATCACCAGATTTAGCCAAACGTGTGAGTGTGCTTAATATATCCGGCAAGTCCTGCGCTATAGATTCCCGTAATTTTTGTGCGGTTGCATTGCCGGGTTTCCTGCCTTTTGGATTCCCGCTAACACCAGGCAAGAATTTAGTATTTTTATTCATGTTTACCTCGTCTTTTATCCTGTTTTTGTCCTGCTATAAACAGGCCAAACAAGCCGCTCACGCCTCGATTATATGAATTGTGAGCGGTAGCATTAATAATTAATCTTCGTTGCTGTCGTAACGAACAAAACATGTACCATCAAATCCGCCTGCTGGTTCTGCATATTCAAGCTCAGGCGTTGACTTTGGGTTTTGCGCCAATCTTGCTTGTGTCAATCGAAAGCTTGCAGGCATAGCGGCTAAAGCATCTGCTTTGGCTTTGGCACTGGTAGGCTCGTTCACGACGGTGAGGCCAAGATAATTGACGGGTTCACCATTGGCGAGTTTTCGGGCGTAACCAAGCCGATCCGGAAGCGGGATTTCTGTTAATGCGATAGTTTGTTTTTTTGTCATGTTAATCTCCTAAATTTTTATAGATGCGGCTAATCTCAAAAAATGCAGATGCTGCTTGTTCAAGCCCAACTGATGTCGGATCAGGCTTGACCGGTTTGGGTGGCGTCGGTTCCGGTGCTGCTACGAAGGCAATGCCTTTCCTTACTTTGGGTCCTGCGTGATAAGCCGTCAAAGCCGTTAACATCTCAATGCGTCTTTCCGCTTCGGTTGCTGGTTTAGTCATAATATTCAAGCCCGGAATACCTTAAAACCATCAAAGCCAGCACGACCTTGAGGTTTTATTTTTCCGATAAAGACAATTGAGATAAGGCTACCTGTATCTGCTTGTGCATTTTGCAAGCCTTCTTTCAGGCTTTTGTTGATCATTATCCTGTGGGAGCCGTGTTTATTTTGAATAACCAGGAAATGGTTAGTGCTAAGTTGAGATTCATACCGAACGATTTCGCCGGTAACAGAATCGCCGGGCTTTTTTAATGTCAGTATTAACGGCTCATTTTTCACTTGCCGACCAAGATCAGCCAGACGAACATGGATAGGAGTTTCTTTTTGTTGCTCTTCGATTGTATTCATGATTAACCCCTTTATTGTCCTGAGTTTTGTTCGAATTTTTCAACTTCGCTGACTAGGTATCTCGCCGATGCGCCTACCGAAAAATGAGGTGGAGTTTTGCCAGATTTGCGTAGTTTGCGAATGGTTTCGTTAGTTTTATGCCACCGTGATGCAAGTTCGTGTTCAGATAATGAATTGCTATTTATATTCAATAACATGTTAAAAAATCCTGTAAAAGATTGTAAAAGTATTGTTTCGCCAAAACCTAAGACGTTAACGAGTATTTTACAGGAATATCAACGATTTATACGTTATCCGCACGAAATCACTTATATATAAGTGAAAAGGCGGGGTTTTGACGTATATATGTGTCAAATCGGTTTTGGAAAATAATGTACGGGCTAATACGATTAGCCCAAACAATAAATAAATTCTAATTTTGCTAATGCTTCGTACATTTGAATTTTGTCTTTCGTTATCGTGAATTCGATAATGTCATTTCCTTCGGTTTTACACACAACGCATTTAAAAGCGCCTGTCTCTAAATCGATACGCAAAGAACCGGACTTATCTTCACAAAAGCAACAGCACTGCCCATACCGGTTTAATTCCACTTCGGGCAATTCTTGATGATAAAAATAACTCGGGCTAATATCACGCTTTAGAAAATCTGCCATTTCTTTTTGTTCGTGGTTGTATAAATAACTCATCGTTTATTCCTCTTCGCCCCGGTTTTTGGGGCAGTATAAATTCGTTATATTTTCTAGTCAGTCATGGTGGGGTTAAGCGAAACAGTTGACGCAACCAGTAGCGCAACACCGCAACAAACCATAGGTTTTTGTTGCGTTGCGTGCGGTAAAGCTACCGCAACACTGTTGCGGTAAGTTGCGTTGCGTTGCGCTGTTGCGTTATTCATAAACCCATATATAACCATTATCAAACAAGCATTTACCGTGACTCATTAACTTTTTAATTCGGTTTGGTAATACTGTTCTTTTTGAATCTTGGGCAACATTCAGCAATGGATAACCATAATCGCGAAAAATATTAATATTTATTATATTTTTCGGATTCGGAAGCTGATTATCAGCACAATATTTAATGACTTCATCAGGTGGTAAATAACCTTTTTCCTTGATTGCTGTTTTTAATGCTTCCAATATTTCAAGGTCATTTGTATCTAGCGGTTTACCTTTATCGCTTTTCGCTGGCGCTGTTTCGTCGGTATCCATCAAAACAAGTGAAGTGGTATCTGTACCATCTTGCCGCATCAAACCCAAGTTAACTTTGACTGCTTTAACACAGAACGGCGCAAACTCCTCACCCTCCTTTTGTTTCTCACATCCAAATGTTGTTATCATGGTTTCGTTATTAACTCGATAAGCGGTAAATAGATAGTCAATATCATTCTTAAAGGCACTAGCGCCGCGCATACCAGCATCGGCATTTTTACCTGAATGGTGGATGACCATGCTTGACGTTACGCCGTTTCGGTTGCACGTTTCCTTGACTAGCTTTAGCAGCGAAGAGACATCAGAATTGCTGTTCTCGTCGGTATCTGACGACAACGAACTAAACGTATCAAAAATAACTAACGCCGGTTTTATACTCTTGATTGATTGTTCAATCCTCAGCATGTCGGCAGGGTTGTCGATAGATATAACGTTCTCTAATATGAAAAATTTACCATTAAAGCTACCATTTACAATTTTCTGAGCCTTTATCCGTCGAGCAACTCCGGCTTTTCCTTCACCGCAAACATAAAGAACTTTTCCGGTTTTAAAAACTTGATGCTTAAAAAAGTTTTTTCCTGTGCAGACAGAGAATGCTAGATTTATCGCTATAAACGTCTTAAAAGACATTGATGCGCCATACAACATGCCATGAGAATTTGTTTCTAATATGTCATTGATTAAATATTCAGCGGCTTTTGCGTTATCGGCTTCATCATCGCCATTGAGCCATTTAAGCCCCCCATCTGATTGGCTAGGATCTTCGCCATCATTCGCAGCGCCATAGTCAAGGCCGGTAAAAATACCGCTATCATCAATTTTAAAATGCGGTGCTTTCATCTCACCACCGCCAAACTATCCCAGCTAATGCCGACAGGCGCTTTAGCCTTCGCGTGTTGTAATCGGTTCCACGCTTCCAGCGTCATTTCATTAACCATAAAACTCTGGCCGATAGCGATTAATGCTGCTTTTTCATCGCCGCCATGACGTAGGATTTTGTAGCAGTCGAAGCTATCGTGCGGCTTGCCGTCACATAATGGATCGTTTGAATGATGCGAATAAACGCGCTCGACACCATCGACACATTGTTGGCATACTTGGACACCTGCAATGCTATCGTCGCTGCAATGCGGCGGCAAAAGACGACTGCCAAAACACCGATAACCTTCCTCGGCATTCAGATAGAAAACCGGCGACCTCCAACGCTCGTTAAAGGCATCAATAACTCTTATTTCTAATCCATAAGTCGGTTTAATTACTGGATTAGGCCTATGTATAGGTTCAGGCTTAATCTGCGGATATGCAGCTTCATACGCACTACAGATAGCATCTGTTGTTGATTGATATGGCTTGTAGCCGTCTAAATATTCATAGAATGTAAACAGGTGTTCACGTTCTGCCGGTACTCTTGGCAAGAACCACGGTTGAGACCAAGCGCGATTTTCTTTCACATCGAGCAGCATAACGCCGTCATCGTGTAGCAGCTCATGAAAGTAATTGAGCAAGGTATGAAGTTGTTGACGGTTGTATTTAATGAATATCAGAACGCGATATTTAAAATAACCGTCTCCATTTTCGCCGTTGGAAAAACTGCTATAGATAATGTTAGAAAAGCCATGCTTTTGTAATGAACAATGCACAAGATACGGATCAGGCGCACCAGGCACTATTTCACCGTCGGCGGTAATCCGACTATCGCCATCCAGAATTAAAACATCAGCTTCATCCGGTGCGGATTTATCATTGCGAATAGTGCCGTTTCCGTATCTAACAAAATATGCACCGTTTTTCTTGCCGACTTTGACTTGTTTTAATCTACTAGCCAAACAGTGGGGGGTATCAAATACCCAAGGCTTCAATGATGTGCTGCTAATATCGCTTTCGCATATCGAAAGTGCAATCTTCACACGTTCCCGCTGCTGCGCATCATATTCTTCGTCGGTTAATTCATCATCGACAATATTATCCGCTGCCACTTCCGGCGCTGGATCGGCGGCAACATCAACTGCTTCGACTTCGCCGACGGGAACTGCATCCGATACGATTTCTGGTGCGAACAACTCGACAACATTATTAGCAGGTGCCGATATACTGGCGATCATGCCCTTAATGATTGCTATAGCTTCATCTGGTAATGGTCGTTTGCCGTAATATGAAGCAAATTGAACGTTCGCGGCTTTTGCAAAAGCTGTTTTTGTAAAATGTGATTTATATTGTGATAATGAATCGATAAATAAATCCGATGCGATTAACGCTGCTGGTTCGAATGGTTGAGCTTTTCGGCCACGTGTTGGGGCTACGGCAATCATAGCTGCACCTGCCATAAACCAGAAAACCAAGCTGCTGCCTTTGTTAATTTAGCTATTATCTTATTGAAAGATGCGGTATAATAAAGCTGAAAAATATTTGATTTGCCGCCTTTCCGAGGGGCGGCGATCTCTAAAATGTCATCCATAGATTACCTCGCCTTCACAACGTGATTAGTTGCTTTTGCGTTAATCTCATCTAAACTTAAAACGCGCCCTTGTCTTAACCACGCATCGAGTTCCACCCGATCAAAAAATATTTTTTTGCCACCGGGTTTATAATGTGGAATTTGCTGGGTTGATGTTAATTTGTATAAATAACTTGATGCCAAGCCGGTATAAATAACAGCTTCGGCGAAGTCCAGCATGGGCTTGGTTGACTGAATTGCACTGAGTACAGACTCAATTCTGTTAAGGACTTGTTGCAGTGTAGGTTCTACATGTGCTGTTGGTAATGCTTGTATATTTTCTTGCATTTAGCTATCTCTCTAAATTTGAGTGGTAGCGTCTGCGGGTGTTGGTTCACTCTATTGCAATAAAAAAATAAAAAATAATTAATGCTTGCATTTATTACCCGTTCATTTAATATAGCTTTACGTTAATTGAAAGATTAATGTTACTTGGCTAAAAGTATAGAATGAAAACCGCGTCCCCAAGACGCCGTTAGTATTAAAGAAACAAATAGTCCCTGAGTCATCCAGACGCCACATCTGGAATCATGAATCAGGGATGTTTTTGTTTGTCTAATATTTTCACATTAGCATACTTATCAAAAAAACGCAAGCATGTTAAGTAAGATCAAAAAACCGATATGTTGTGTTTTTTAGATTGCATTGATCTATATATAGTGTTTTTACGGTCAAAGTTATTCATCAAGCAAGCTATCCATTAAAAAATGCTTGGTATAACGTGCATGGCATCTTTCCGTACACTGTCTATAATATCTGCATAAATTTGTGTTGTTTTTACTTCGCTATGTCCCATTAGCTTAGAAACCGTGTAAATATCAACGCGGTTGCTTAATAAGCTGACTGCAAAGGTATGTCGGCCAGCGTGAAATGTAACATGTTGGGCGATACCTGCCGCCATTGTCCAGCGTAACAGTTCAGTATTCATATACGAGCTGTATTTCAATCCTTGAAATATTCTGCCGGTGCCGGGTTCTCCTAGTAAACTGTAAGCTTGCGGCGGAATATCTAAATATTGCAGCCCCTCGGTTTTCTTTTGATTAAATGTTATTCTGTGCGTCCCATTAAATTGACTGACTTCTTCCCAAGTAAGTTTGTGAATATCTGACCACCTGAGCCCGGTAAGACAGGAAAATAAAAAAGCCTGTTTTAGTACACTATATCTACAATCTGTTTTTACCAGTGCCTTTACTTCATCAATGCTCAAATAGGTGCGTGGTGATGCAATGGCTTTAATTCCGGTAACTTGCTTTAACGGATTCTGACTGATAATGCCTTTTGCAAAAGCATCATTTATAACAGCTCGAACTTTATTAAAGTAGACAGCGGCCGTGCCGCTGCTAATAGGATTACCGCTTTTTGTTTTGGCTGTGGTATCGAAGTAATGCTTAACGCCTTTAACCCAGTCAACGGTGATCTGCTCAAAGGTTAGACTCTCATCTGGATGATAACTTTTAAGTTGAACTAAACAGGCTTTCCATACAGAGTAATTGCCGCTGCTATCATTGGTTTTTTTAGCCTCCATCATCTGATTAAAGAAACTGTAGAAGTTTGCATTAATACGACTGTTATCGGTAAAACCATGTTGTCCGGTAGCGGCTTCGGTAATGCGCTTTGCTTTTATCTGGTCAACCAGTTCGATAGTTTCTTTGTTGTGTTGCCGCTCCAGCGAGTTTTTCGGAGTTGCGTACAGATAAAGGTCGAGCTGTTCTAGTTTGCGGTTGTGTTTGATTTTGCCATTTTCATCAGCGTGACTTCCGTACCAATACACCAAACGGATGTTTTGTTTTTTGCCATCTTTGGTAGGGCGCTTCTCTATTGTGATCTTCATTTTTTACACCTCTTTACACCTAAAAAAACTGTAGGTGTAATATAGGGGTAAAAAAAGGTAAAGTAAAGGCGAAAGAATAGAAACAAAAAAGGGGATTGTATCGCTACATCCCCTTATTTTATTGACTTTGTTTATTGTTGTTTTCTTTTGTTTTACTACTTCACTTTCCGATACAAAAGCTGGAAAATATTTTCCCCAGTAAATCATCCGAAGTGAATTTTCCGGTAATTTCGGCAAGACTGTTTTGTGCTTGTCTTAAATCTTCCGCCACCAATTCTCCGGCCTGACTTCCTCTCAACTGGTTTAAGGCGCTTTCAACGAACTCATGGCCTTTATTCAAGGCTTCGATGTGTCTTCTCCGGGCAATGAAAACATTGTCGGTAGCATCATTAAAGCCGACACTTTGCTTGAGGTGTTGTTTTAACAATTCCATACCGTCGCCGGTTTTTATCGACAGGTAAATTTGGGTACCGAGTTCCGTTTGCTTGATTTCCGGTTCCAAGTCTAATAAGTCTATTTTATTGTAGATTTGAGTAATGTTACTGCCGGACGGTAAGGTATTTAATATCGATTTTATATCCGGTTCTCTCGCATCAATCAGCAATAAGATTTTATCGGCGTTTTTGATTTCCTGGTGCGCCCTGCGGATACCTTCCTGTTCTATCGCGTTGTCGCTTTCGCGCAAGCCTGCGGTATCGATGATATGCAGGGGCATGCCGTCCAGTTGGATACGCTCTTTCAACACGTCGCGGGTGGTTCCGGCTATATCGGTGACTATCGCGGCTTCATGTCCGGCCAGTGCATTGAGCAGGCTGGATTTTCCGGCGTTGGGTTTGCCTGCCAATACCACAGTCATGCCGTCCCGCAATAAGCGGCCCTGTCGCGCCGTTTGTTGGATTTGTTCAATACCTTGCGATATTTTGACTATCCGGTTTTCTACTACCCCGTCGGTTAAAAAATCGATTTCTTCATCGACAAAATCGATAGCGGCTTCGACATAAGTTCTGAGTTCGGTTAGTTCTTCGACCAGTTCGTTGACCTGCACTGAAAAAACGCCTTGCATCGATTTTTGCGCCGAGCGGACCGATTGTTCTGTGCTGCTTTCAATTAAGTCGGCGACAGCTTCGGCCTGGGTTAAATCGAGTTTGCCGTTAAGGAATGCTCGTTCGGTAAATTCTCCGGGACTAGCTAAGCGTGCGCCCAGCGATAAAACCCGCCGCAACAGCATGTCCAATACGACGGTACCGCCGTGGCCTTGAAGTTCAAGGATGTCTTCGCCGGTGTATGAGGCGGGAGCCGGAAAATAGAGGGTGATACCGGAATCGATTACTGAACCGTCTTCATCGGCAAAAGACGAATACTGGGCCAGCCGGGGAGTTAATTCTTTATTATCTCCAGGGATGGAGTATATGCCGCCGGCTTGTTGGGAACAGGCGCGGCGGACGAGGCGTTTGGCGATTTCAGGAACTAAAGTCCCTGAAATACGGATGATGCCGACACCGCCATTCCCTGGCGGTGTTGCAATAGCTGCAATGGTATCTAGGTTTTCTATATCCACGTAAGCCTATGACATTTTGGCGATCTGCTTGGTAATATACGACTGTTGAATAATCGACAAGGTATTGTTGACTACCCAGTATAAAACCAGACCGGCCGGGAAAAACAGGAAGAAAATAGTAAAGACGATTGGGAACATCCTCATTACTTTAGCCTGTATCGGATCGATCGGCGCAGGATTCAAGCTTTGCTGGATTTTCATGGTAATACCCATGATGACCGGCAATACATAGAAGGGATCTTGAATCGATAAGTCCTGTATCCATAACATGAAAGGCGCTTGGCGGAACTCAACGGTTTCACTTAATACCCAGTATAAACACATAAATACCGGAATCTGTACCAAGATGGGCAAACAGCCGCCCAATGGGTTAACCTTTTCTTTCTTATACAAAGCCATCATTTCCGTATTGAAACGCGGCCTGTCGTCGGCAAAACGCTCTTGCAATTCTTTAAGACGCGGCTGAATTTTGCGCATCTTGGCCATTGATCTGTAGCTTGATTGCGACAATGGGAAAAACAGCAATTTAATACACAACGTTACACCGATAATCGCTACGCCCCAGTTACCGGCGGCATTATGGATTTGGTTCAACAACCAATAAATCGGTTTACCGATAAAAGTTAAAAAGCTGTAATCAACAGTAAGTTCCAAACCAGGCGCTATTTTTTCCATCATAGGCTGGATTTTAGGACCGGCAAATAATTGAGATACGAATTGCGCATCCGAATTCGCGTTGACGGTAACCGATGGCGAATAGGTACCGATCACATAACGATTGTCGTTCAATGCCTTGGTATAAAAGTGATTTTCCTGATCGGCAGGCGGAATCCATGCGGAGGCAAAATAATGCTGAATCATTGCCGTCCAACCGCCTTTGGTCGTGACATCAAGGTTTTCATCAACCATATCGTCGTAATCGATCTTTTGATATTTGTTCTTTTCGGTATAAATAACGCCGCCGGAATAAGCTCTCATACCACCGGTCAGCATTCCACCGCTGCTGCTTGTTGTATCCGGAACTCTAAGCAGCTGGCTATATTGTCTGCCTGACCAAGGTTTACCGGAATCGTTTTTAACTTTTTGTTCCAGTGTTATGTCATAGCTGCCGCGTTTAAAGGTAAACAGTTTGGTAATAATCAGACCGTTATTATCAGTCCATGTTAAAGGCACCGTTAAACTGTCTTGCCCTGATTTCAGGTCGTAACTGTCGGCTTCGTTTTTAAATACCGTGTGATGACTTGGTGCAGTTGCAAACCCGCTATCAGCAATTAAACCGCTTTGTGCGACAAATAATTTATCTTGGCTGCTGTCAAATAAGCGCACCGGAGCGGTGTTTTTTTCCGCAACGGATAAGCCGACCATTGTGCGTAATTTATCTACAACAGTATTGGGTTTTTCTACCGGATAGTTCAGTAAATCCAAATTCTGGATTGTCCCGCCTTGCAGATCGATTTGAAGTGCAAGTACATCGGTTTTAATGGTAATAACTTTGGCGGATGAAACGCTTGCCAATGGCACGGCTGAGGTATTTTGCTCGACGGGTTCTGCTTGGGTTGATGCGCCAGCGGCAGAAGGTAAATCTTCTTTGGTATTAGTAGCGACAGGATCCGAAATAACAGCAACTTCAGGCTTCGGGCCGTAATCCTGTTGCCAGGCTTGTTGCAACATAAAAACAAGCATTGCAAAAGTAACGATCAGTACAAATCTTATGTTATCCATTCTTATTACCAAATTTTTCCGGAACGGGATCAATGCCACCTTCATGGAACGGATGGCATTTTAATAATCTTTTGAGGGAGAGATAAGAGCCGGTAACGACCCCGTGGAGCTGAAGCGCTTCCAGAGAATAACTTGAACAACTTGGATAGAAGCGGCATCTATCGCCTAACAGAGGACTAATAAAGTATTTATAAAACTTTATTATTGCTATGAGTATGAATCGCATCGGGATACCAACTTAAGCCAATGCCTTTCCAATGATTTTCTTAACGAATCCAGCGGAGCATCTACGGCTTCTCTACGAGCCAAAACAACAATATCAATATTCCCCAAATCGTGTTGTTTTATTCTAAAGTTTTCCCGGACAGTTCGTTTAATCACATTCCTGTGTACTGCCTTTCTTATATTTTTTTTAGCAATTGCCAAGCCTAGCCGCGGATGATCGAAATCATTCTTTATGGCTAATAAGGTAAAATATTGGTCGCTTGATTTTACAGGCTTAGCAAAAACCTTTTTATATTCAGCCGGTTTCTTTAACCGTAACTGCGGGGGGAAACTAAAAACTTCTTCAGCCACTCAACCGTCAACTAAACGGTTAACTGGGCGCGACCTTTTGCTCTGCGAGCATTGAGAACTTTACGGCCGCCTACTGTTGCCATTCTTGCACGGAAACCATGAGTTCTTACGCGTTTGATTTTACTTGGTTGGTATGTTCTTTTCATTTTACTTAAAGCCTGATCGGATGAGTGTTAACAAAAACAGATAAAAAAGACAGCGGATGATAAAATAAACCATCAAGCCTGTCAATTCTGTAGCGTAATGTTTTATTGCTGTATAGTGATAAAAAATCTAAATTACCCTATTAATTCTAATCAACTTTTTACTATTTCAATGAGCTCAATTTGGAACAACTGTCTTTCTAAACTTGAAAATGAAATTTCAGGTTCTGATTTCAGTACGTGGATACGCCCCCTTCAAGCTGTGGAAAACGACGGCCAAATAAAATTACTGGCGCCTAACCGATTTGTACTGGACTGGGTTAAAGAACATCATTTTGCGAAAATTGAAGAAACCATTCATGAGTTTTCCAACGGAACATTAAATTTAAGCTTGGAGATCGGATCCAAAAACTCGTCCGTTGCTACGGTAGCAAAAATAGCCAAGCCTGCCGGAACTCAAAAAGCCAGTCCCAATTTTCTCAATAAAGCATTTACGTTCGACAATTTTGTTGAAGGAAAATCCAATCAGTTGGCAAGGGCTGCTTCCGTGCAGGTTTCTGAAAATATCGGCAAGGCTTATAACCCACTACTTATTTACGGCAGTTCCGGTTTAGGCAAGACCCATATGATGCATGCGATAGGCAATGCCGTGCTGCAAAAAAATCCTTCGGCAATCGTTGTTTATTTGCACTCTGAAAAATTTGTTCAGGATATGGTTAAGGCATTACAGCAAAATTCGATTAATGCCTTTAAAGAATTTTATCGCGGTGTTGATGTCCTCTTAATCGACGATATTCAATTTTTTGCCGGTAAAGAACGCTCCCAGGAAGAATTTTTCCATACCTTCAATACCTTGTTGGAAAAAAAACATCAGGTGATTTTAACCTGCGATAAATATCCGAAAGAGATCATAGGCCTTGAAGACCGTTTAAAATCGCGGTTTGGTTGGGGCTTACCGGTTCTAATCGAGCCTCCGGACCTGGAAACCAGGGCGGCTATCTTAATGAAAAAGGCAGCCCTGGTTAATATTGAACTGGCTCAGGATGTGGCTTTTTTCATCGCCAAAAGGATTCCTTCCAATGTACGGGACCTGGAAGGGGCTTTAAGACGAGTCATCGCCAACGCCCAGTTTACCGGCCGTGAAATCACTATCGACTTCACCAAGGAAGCATTGCACGACTTGATTTCCTTGCAGGACAAACTGGTCAATATCGACAATATCCAAAAGACGGTCGCCGAATATTTTAAAATCCGGGTTGCGGATTTATCTTCTAAAAACAGAAAACAATCGATTACCAGACCTCGACAAATAGCCATGAGTTTGGCCAGAGAGTTAACCTCGCACAGTTTTCCTGAAATTGGCGACGCGTTTGGCGGTCGCGATCACACCACGGTAATGAATGCCTGTAAAAGAATTACTGAATTAAAAGAAGCTGATAGTAAAATTGCGGAAGATTACTCCAACCTGTTGAGAACCTTGTCGCATTAACGGGGATCAACCTGTGGATAAAATACATTTTTGCCGTAAGCGTTGATTTAGCTACAAGCCGCTCACGTTAAAGCAGCAGCCTTAAACACATTAATTATAACAACCCATCTATTTGATTATTAAGGATAAAAAACTGTTATCAACAGCTTCCTTTTAAGCTAGTAGTAATAATATAAAAAATATTCTTTTATGAAATTTATTATTAATAGAGAAGAACTCCTTCTTCCTTTGCAGCAAATAGTCAGCGTGATAGAAAAAAGGCAAACAATGCCTATTCTTTCCAATGTCTTGTTGGTTATCGAGGAAGGCCAGTTGATTTTAACCGGCACGGATCTGGAAATTCAGATTATTGCAAAAATCAATATCGCCACGGCAACACCCGGTTCGATTACGGTGCCGGCAAGAAAATTCTTAGATATTTGCAGACTTTTGCCTAGCGGTGCTGAAATTAAATTTGAATTGCAGGACGATAAAGTAAAAATTGCCTCCAGCCGTAGCCGGTTTTCTTTGAGTTGTTTACCGGCAGATAATTATCCTGAGTTCGCTGAATCGGAATTAGAGAACCATTTATTTATTAATGCCGGTAAATTTAAAAAGGCGCTCGATAAAACCGTATTCTGTATGGCTAATCAGGACGTACGTTACTATCTGAATGGCTTATTACTTAATGTATCTAATAGTAAATTGAAATTGGTTGCATCGGATGGACACCGTTTATCTATTTATGAAGATAACCTTGATCAGGCTACCGGTTTTGAAGCCAGAATCATCCTCCCCAGAAAAGGCGTTCTTGAACTGAGCCGGTTGCTCGACGATCCGGAAGCTGAACTGAAAGTTGAGTTTTCCAGCAACAATATCAGGATTGTCATCAAGGACCTGATTTTCTCGGCGAAACTGGTCGATTCAAAATATCCTGATTTCAGCAAAGTCTTTCAGCAGGATTTTTTCAACCAAATCCATATTCAAAAGCAACTATTCAAAGAAGCATTAACCCGTGTCGCTATTTTGTCGAATGAAAAATTCAAAGGCGTAACTTTCGATATTACCCCTGACAGCCTGAAAATCAGTACGCATAATCCGGAGCATGATGAAGCCGAGGAAGAACTGATGATTGAATACACGGGCGAAGCCTTAACGATTGCTTTTAATGCCCAATATTTACTGGATGCTGTTTCAAATCTGGATTCCGAACTTGCGGTATTAACCATTGCAAGCAACGCCAGCAGTTGTTTTATAGATGAGCCGGGTGAGTGCGGGTATAAATTTATTGTTATGCCCATGAGATTGTAATATTGCAGCAATGAGTTTGTTGAAACTGGATATTCACGCGGTTCGAAACATCCAAAAAGCATCCATGATTCCTTCTCCGGCAATTAATTTTATTGTCGGAGAAAATGCCAGCGGTAAAAGCGCACTTATCGAAGCCATTTTTATATTAGGACGAGCCAAATCTTTTCGTTCTTCTACTATCAAACCAGTTATTAATTTCAGCAAAAATCACTTGGTCGTTTCAGCACAAACAGTGCAGGCAAACGGCAGTCATCTTTATTTGGGCATACAAATGGATGGCAAGAACCTTGAAATCCATATCAACCAACAAGCAAATCAAAAACGCTCGGATTTAGCTTATGCGTTGCCGTTACAGCTGATCCATCCAAAAAGCTATGAATTACTCGATGCCGGTTCGCAAGGCAGGAGAGAGTTTCTCGATTGGGGCGTTTTTAATAATGAGCAAAATTACTTACCCGTCTGGCGCAAATTCAAAAAAGCTCTATCACAACGCAATGCCTTATTAAAAACAAAACGGCTTGAACAAATCAATGTTTGGGATAAAGAATTGGTTTATTACGGTACAATAGTCGATTGCTACCGTCAGCAATATTTAGAAAAATTCAAGCCTGTTTTTATCGAGATTGCCGGTAGATTTCTGTCTCTTGATGGAATAGATCTGAAGCTTGCGTCCGGTTGGGATACAGCCAAGGAATTTAGCCAAGTATTAATTGAAGATCAAGATAAAGACCTGCGTTATGGATTTACTCATAGCGGACCGCATCGAGGAGATTTTCATTTATTGGTTAATAACCGATTAGCAAAGGATTTTGTTTCGCGGGGCCAATTGAAATTATTGGTCATGAGCCTGAAACTGGCGCAGGTTCAGCTGCTCGCCAATGAGCAAGGCCAAACAGGCTGTGTATTGATTGATGATTTCGCAGCAGAACTCGATGTAATCAACCGGGCTAAATTACTACGCTACTTGTCTGAGATGGCATGTCAGGTATTTATCTCAGCTACAGAAGCAAATGATTTTGGCGATCTAAGCCAGATAAAAAATTACAAAATGTTCCACGTGGAACAAGGCACTATAAAACCCGTGTAATGTTTCACGTGGAACATTCGCAACCAACAGGAAAAGAAACAGTCATGAGTAACCCCAGTGATCAAGTTGTAGAAACGTCTGCGCCTGAATACGACAGTACCAATATTCAAGTATTAAAAGGACTGGATGCCGTTAGAAAACGACCAGGCATGTATATCGGCGATACCGATGACGGTTCAGGCTTGCATCACATGGTTTTTGAAGTTGTCGATAACTCAATTGATGAGGCATTAGCGGGATATTGCAAAGAAGTCAGGGTTGTTATTCACAGCAACGGCTCTGTCTCTGTTTCCGATGACGGCCGTGGCATTCCAGTCGATATTCATAAAGAAGAAGGAAGATCGGCGGCAGAAGTCATCATGACCGTACTGCATGCCGGAGGTAAATTTGACGATAACGCTTATAAAGTTTCCGGCGGACTGCACGGTGTAGGGGTATCGGTCGTTAACGCTTTATCGGAAGAACTAAATCTCGAAATTCGCAAGAACGGCCAGCTTTACAAGCAGCAATACCGTATGGGCGAGCCAGTTGCACCCCTAGCAGCAGTAGGGCCGGCTGAAGGTTCCGGTACTTCGATAAACTTTAAGCCCAGCGCTGAAACATTTACTGATGTCGAGTTCCATTACGAAATACTGGCCAAAAGACTCAGAGAATTATCCTTCCTGAACTCCGGCGTACGTATCAGCTTGGAAGACGAGCGCACCGACAGGAAAGATGTATTCGAATTCGAAGGCGGCATAGGCGCATTTGTCGAACATCTTAATAAAAACAAAACTCCTCTATTTCCGGAAGTATTCCATTTTGTTGCAGAAAAAGAAGGCGTTACCGTCGAAGTTGCGATGCAATGGAACGATTCCTATCAGGAAAACGTATTTTGCTACACCAACAACATCCCGCAACGTGACGGCGGTAGTCACTTAGCCGGTTTCAGGGGCGCTTTGACCAGAACCATCAATCAGTACATTGAAACCAGCGGCTTAGCCAAAAAAGAAAAAGTGCAAACGACCGGTGATGATGCCCGTGAGGGGTTGACCGCAGTGCTGTCGGTTAAAGTGCCTGACCCGAAATTTTCCTCGCAAACCAAAGACAAGTTGGTTTCATCCGAAGTAAAGCCGCTGGTCGAATCGACGATGAACGAAAAGTTGCAGGAATTCCTGCTGGAAAAGCCGCAAATAGCCAAAGCGATCGTCGGCAAGATCGTCGATGCGGCCCGTGCCAGAGAAGCGGCTCGTAAAGCGCGGGAAATGACCCGTCGCAAGACCACGCTGGATATCGCCGGGCTGCCGGGCAAACTGGCTGATTGCCAAGAAAAAGATCCCGCGTTATCCGAACTGTTCCTGGTGGAAGGGGACTCCGCGGGCGGATCGGCCAAGCAGGGCAGGGACCGTCGTACCCAAGCTATCCTGCCGTTAAAAGGAAAAATCCTTAACGTAGAAAAAGCCCGTTTCGACAAAATGATTTCTTCGGAAGAAGTGGGAACGTTAATTACCGCGTTAGGTTGCGGCATAGGCAAAGACGAATACAACCTGGACAAGCTGCGTTACCACCGCATCATCATCATGACCGATGCGGACGTTGATGGATCGCATATCAGGACTTTGTTGCTGACGTTTTTCTACCGTCAATTGCCCGAGATCGTCGAAAAAGGCTATATCTACATTGCCCAGCCGCCGTTGTACAAAGTTAAAAAGGGCAAGCAAGAGCATTACGTTAAAGACGATGCCCAGCTAAATGAATACTTGATCCAACTCGCGTTGGATAAAGCACAGCTTTTTACCGACGCATCTGCACCGCCAATTCAAGGCCAGGGTTTGGAAAAACTGGCTAAACTGTTTACCGAAGTAGACGGCATCAACAATCGCCTATCCAGGCGTTACGATGAAGTTTTCCTGGAGCAGTTTGCGTATATGGATGTAATTAGCGATGAACTCAAGCAAGACCGGCAAAAGCTTGCTGCATGGTTTGCCGATATGGAAAAAAGACTGACAGATTGTGATAGCAAGGCAATATACACCGTTGAGCTGGACTACAAATCAAGCAGCGAATTTTCGGTTGTAATAAATAAACGCCTGCACGCGATAACCAAAACCTTTGTGCTGCCGTCGACCTTTTTCAGCGGCAAGGATTATCAAAAAATCGCGCAATATGCACAAGATACCGCAGGTATGTTTAACGAAAGCTCATTTATGCAAATGGGCGAAAGACAACAGCCGGTTAGCAACTTTAAACAGGCTTTCGAATGGATGATGAGGGAAATCAAAAAAGGCCAGCATATCCAGCGCTACAAAGGTTTGGGAGAAATGAACCCTGAACAGCTGTGGGAAACCACACTGGACGCCAATAACCGGCGCTTGCTGCAAGTCAGGATCGAAGACGTGATTGCGGCAGATGAGATTTTCACGACATTAATGGGCGATGTGGTCGAGCCGCGCCGGGATTTTATTGTTAAGAATGCGTTGGATGTTACTAATTTGGATGTGTAACATTGCCCTAATGACAACGACTCATTCAGCAATAGAACACGGATGACACTGATAGGACGGATTAATACGGATTTTATGTATATGACATCTGGAGTTCAAAGCCGGCTTTGAACGGGTAACTCTCGTATCAAAGTGAGTTCCAGGTAGGGTGAGTAGTTACCTTGAATGAAGCATTTATGACCATCAACCATAGGTAATAAACGGAATTGCGATTCGGTTCAGTAGAAGCTGTCCCTGGAGACAAAGTATTCGACAAAATATGGCAGAGATATGAGCAATGAACTTCGCGTTTCACCCGGATGCGGAGGATGAATTCAACAGCGCAATCGATTATTGCGAGTTAAAACACCGGGCAACGAAAAAATGTTGCCCGCCTACGGAACTGAAGCAAAACGAAATTTAAAATGAACATACAGACAGAACAAGAGTTAATAGCTGTATGCCTTGCTCTCATTGATGGGGAAAATTGTCTGTCTATTGCCGAGCGTAAACTCATAAAGACTACGCGAACATTGGACATCGCAATGCGTGACATCGAATTAATTCGCAAGCTGATATTGAGTGGGGCAGACCCACTTGGCGAAACATTTTTATTGATTCGCCCTGCCACAAAGCGTCGTGTGGCAGGAGCCATTTACACGCCTTCAGCAATTGTTGATTCAATGATGACTTGGCTAACTGAACAAGGAACACCGGCCCGCATCATTGATCCTGGAGCAGGATCAGGGCGTTTCATTTTGGCAGCAGCAGAAACTTTTCCTGATGCTCAGTTAATAGCCGTGGAGATGGATCCTTTGGCTGCTCTGATGCTTCGAGCCAATTTAGCCGTGCGCAATTGGACAGATAGGGTGACCGTTCTGGTTAAAGACTATCGAAAAATTAAGCTTTCTCGTTGTTCAGGTATAACTGCATTCATCGGTAATCCGCCATACGTGCGACACCATGACATCACCGAAGACTGGAAAGCTTGGTACACCTCGCATTTTGCCGAACTAGGTATCAAGGCAAGCGCTCTGGCCGGTTTGCATATGCACTTTTTTTTACAAACACGACTGCTCGCAAGAGCTGGCGATGTGGGAGCTTTTATAACCTCAGCTGAATGGATGGATGTGAACTATGGTTCGGCATTGCGTAGGCTATTGCTTAAAGAGCTTGGAGGTATAGCGCTGCATGTCTTAGCGCCAACCGTCGAAGCATTTCCGGGGATCGCAACGACAGCGGCCATCACTTGTTTTTGTGTCGGTGAAGCAGAAAAGCCAGTGCGTGTCCGTTCCGTCGAGAAGCTGGAGCATCTAAACGACTTGACCAAAGGAACCAGCCTTACAACACGTGAACAATTACAAGCCGCACCGCGTTGGTCAATCATTATTCGCCCTTCCGAGCAATTATTAGTCGGTGATATTGAGCTTGGTGAACTGTTTCGCGTACATCGCGGACAAGTCACGGGAGCGAACGATATATGGATTGTAGGCGAATACGCAAAGTTACTTCCTGATCGCGTTAAACTGCCTTCCGTCACTAAAGCCAAAGATTTGATTGAGGCTGGTACACATCTGTATTCGGCAGAATCTCTACGCCAAGTCATCGACCTTCCTTCTGAGCTTGATGATTTTACAAAGGAAGAATTGCGGTGTATCAACCAATTCCTGTCCTGGGCAAAGACGCAAGGCGCCCATCAGGGCTACATCGCACAGCACCGTAAGGCTTGGTGGGCCGTTGGCCTTAAGGCTCCAGCTCCAATACTTTGCACCTATATGGCTCGCCGCCCGCCTCAGTTTACGATCAACTTATGTGAGGCAAGACATATCAATATCGCACACGGGCTATATCCTCTCGAACCTTTGTCAGACGTTGTGATTTCACGTTTAGTGAACTGGCTCAACAATAACATCAACACGGATAGTGGTAGAACCTATGCCGGAGGTTTAACCAAATTCGAACCGAAAGAAATTGAGCGTTTGCGCATTCCAAGGATGGAGACTTTTCTTACATGATAAATTCACCTCCACGATGGACACATGAAGAGCTTACTGAAGCTGCTTCCATAGCAGCCGCACAGTTTCGAACGGAACGATTAGCTGTTTCTGATTCTTGGGATACCCACTACAAGCAAGCACGAGGAAAGTTTGAACTGCTTTTCAATAAACTTAGTGATCTTGATCGGAGTGCAATTACTAGCGAAAGTTTGGCTGAAGCATATAGTCTCGGATTGGGTGAAACGCTACGCTATTTGGCAGGCCCGCCTATATCTGACGACGACTTGCAGGTTATTGCTGATGTCGACTCGCTTGCGCCTGGTGTATTGAAGAAAAATCCAGAAGCACTGTGTAAGGTATTCGATGTAATTGAGCGTGTGATTGATCCTCACCGCTTCCCTTGGACGGAAACCAAAGAGATTCCGACTGAGCAACAGCGAGAATCAGCTCTGCTCGCTTCGGCTGTACTTTTAGCTGCGCAACGTATTGCTACCGAGCGCCGGAATGAAGGAAAGGAGAATCAGGAAACTAAGGTGAAAGACTACCTGCGTGAACTTGGTTTTACCGAAGCGCCGGCTATGGCGATCAACACAATAGTCAAAGGGCCTCAATTAAATGAGTTCTGTTCAGAATGCCAACTTGGCGAACGTAAGGCTGATGTTGTCATTAGGCTGCACGATACACGTCTGATGGCTATCGAGTGCAAGGTATCGAATAGCGCTACAAACAGTGTGAAGCGGTTGAACAATGATGCCGCAGTAAAGGCGGAATACTGGATTAAGCAGTTCGGCACTGCGCAGGTTGTACCAGTCGCTGTGCTTGCTGGCGTTTTCAAAGTTTTGAACCTCGAACAAGCGCAGAAACGAGGATTATCTCTGCTTTGGTCGCATGATTTGCATAAATTAGGTGCTTTCATTAATTCAACTCGTTAGATCATGCCCTCGGTCCGCTCATTTTTATAACAGTATGATTATTAAAGATTAATTTTGGATATTTTGCTAAAAAACAACACGCCAGCCCATTGGAACTCGCTGAATCTATTGAACTTAATAAAAAAATGAGCGAATCGTCAGAATCAATTTTTCAGAACCATAGGATGTGCCGACGATAGGAGGCGCATCGTTCGCGATAGACACCTGCAAAGGGCATAAGTGGGCCTCGGTGCATCCTATGCTCTGCAAACTTATCAAATGGAGAAAAGCAATGAATAGCCAGCAATTAGTTAATGAGATAGAAGTATTACCGCCCGAATTACAAAAACAGGTTTTTGACTTTGTAGCTTTCTTAAAAACACAACAATTAAAGCAACAGGTAAACAAAAGAACTGTGGGGGGAATATCGGGATAAAACCCGTTTTGATGAACCCTTAGGCGATTTAGCCGCAGATTAGTCATTATTGTTTTTTTGATACGTTGGAAATAAGTGTCGCGATTTTCTATGAGTATAGATACACAGCATGTATCTGTTATGCTAGGATCAACAGCTTAATATCGTCAAAGAGGCCGCTATGCCCAACAAACAGGCAATAACCGACACGCAAACCCATGCAGTCAATTTACGCGTGCGTAGTGATATCCGTTCGTTGATTGACAGAGCGGCAAAGGCTCAGGGTAAGACGCGTTCCGATTTTATGATTGATGCCGCGCGCCGCGCAGCAGAAGAATCCTTGCTCGATCAAACGCTGGTGTGGGTAGACCCAAAAACTTATGACTACTTCCTTGAGGTTCTTGACCAGCCTCCGAGTGGGGAAGGGTTTGAACGATTGATGTCTGCCGCAAAACCTTGGCAGGATTAACGCTCTCCGCTCCTGCTCCGTTAACGGCGGAACATAGGCTTGATGACTTTGCCTGCGGAGTCGACAGCTTTGATGACTGGCTCAAGCGGCGGGCACGCCCTAACCGGATTAGCGAAGTGCCACGCACCTATGTTGTCGCCGAAGGCGATAAGGTGGTTGGTTATTACTGTCTCGCCCCCGGTGCATTGGCATCGAACGATGCGCCTGCGCCGGTTCACCGCAATATGACCGATCCCGTGTCTATAGCCGCCCTAGGCCGTCTTGCTATCGACAAATCCTGCCAAGGCCGAGGACTGGGAGTCGCCCTATTGCAAGACGCCGTGCTGCGCACAATACACGCGAGCGACATTCTCGGCATACGAGGTCTTCTGGTTCATGCGCTTTCAGGTGAGGCAAAAGCTTTTTACCAGCATCATGGATTTGTTGCATCGCCGAGCCAGCCGATGACTTTGATTTTGTCACTCAAGAAAAACGTTTCCGAACATAACAACAATGATGCAGGGTATTGAAAACACTGAAACTGTCAACCTCCCAGCCAGCGGTCAATAGCGTGATGGTGCAATGCTACCGGCATCGGCCGTCTGATCGTCGAACCTGAGCAACAGGGACAGGCTCGCGCCGCAAACTTAATTGAAAGAATCAAAATGCTTTATGTTACGGAATCCTATCGATTCGAAGAAATCATAAAAAAATCGCGATTTATCAGCGCCATTTATCCCTGCACCAGTGAACAAGCCGTTTGGCGGCAATTAAAAACAGTACATGCCGAACATCCGCACGCGAATCATATTGCCTTTGCCTACCGTATCAAAACCAATGAAGGCATTATTTACCGGTTCCATGATGCCGGCGAGCCGACAGGAACAGCGGGAAAGCCGATCTTTCAATACATAGAGGGCAAAAATCTCATTAATGCGCTGGTTGTCGTGATCCGCTATTTCGGTGGCGTCAAGCTGGGAGCAGGCGGGCTTACCAGAGCTTATGGCCAAATAGCGAAACAGGTGATCGATGTAGCGGCATTGCAACCTTACATTGAAATGACAACACTCCATTTCACGCTGGATTATGAAAAATTTCAGGCTTTTGAGTACGCGTTGAAAAAAATGAATGGGCAAATTATCGAGCAAGAATTTGCCGGACAAATTCATCTAACCGTTATGCTGCCTGTTGATAAACAAGGGGAGCTGGAAAGCCAGTTTGCTTCGGTATAGTCCGATGCAGGAATAAGCTGGATAATCATCGAAATCAACATTGAAAATTACCGAAATCTGAACCCAATTCGGCATGTCAGCAATAAGTTTCAAGCTCGACTTACACAGGTTAAATAAGGTCGACTGGAGATATTCAAGAATTTCATCCAAATGGCCGGCTGTAATACGGAAAATTGCCGCATCATCGATGCAGTTCAGCGGCGGTCCGCCGGCATGAACGCACTGTCCACGTACCGTTCTGCTAGAGGAGTTTAGAATGCCTGTTCCCAAGGCCTGGACAACACTCTGGCGGAGTGAATCAGCCCTACCATCGAATAGGTCTGGGGGAAGTTGCCCCATAGCTCGCCGGTACGGGGATCGGTATCTTCCGACAGCAGCCCCAGATGGTTGCGGCAGCGCAGCATTTCCTCGAACATGGCCACGGCGTCGTCGCGCCTGCCTATTGCCGCCAGCGGCCCTATCATCCAGAACGTGCAGATGTTGAAAGCGTGCTCGGGCAAGCCGAAATCGTCGGCCACGATATAACGCATCATATAATTTCCTTTTCGTAGCGCCTGCTCCACGGCTTCGACCGTGCCGACGAATTTGGGATCGTCGGCAGCCAAGAACTGCAAGTCGTGCAATAACAGCAGGCTCGCATCCATCTCATCGCCGCCGAAACTACCGGCAAAGGTGTTGCGCCCCGCGTCAAAGGCGCGTTCGAAAATGACATCGCGGATGGTCTTGGCCTCGTCGTGCCAGTAGGCGGCGCGCTCGTTCAGACCCAGTTCGGCGGCGATGCGGCCCAGGCGGTCGCAGCCTGCCCAGCACATCACGGCGGAGAAGGTGTGCACGCGGGCAATGCCGCGAAATTCCCACAATCCGGCATCCGGCTTATCGTACAGATTGATGCACTGTTGCCCGATCTGCTCCAGGCGGTCGAACAGCGCGCGAGTGCCGGGGTGGGCCAAGCGGCGGTCGAAAAAGATCTGCGCAGAGGCGAGGATGATGCTGCCGTAAATGTCGTTCTGGATTTGGTCGTAGGCTTGATTGCCTGCCCGCACCGGTCCGTCGCCGCGATAGCCGGCCAGCGTCTCGACCTTGTGCTCTTCTAGCCGTTCCTCGAGAGTCACGCCATAAACCGGCTGTAGATGGGAACGCGAGGCGCTGACGACGATATTGACGATGTAATTCAGGTAGTTTTCCATCGTGCGGGTCGCCCCCAGACGGTTCAGGGCGTTGATGACGAAATAGGCGTCGCGCAGCCAACAGAAGCGGTAGTCCCAGTTTCGGGTGCTGCCCGGAGATTCGGGAATGGAGGTGGTCATGGCGGCGATGACCGCGCCGCTGTCCTCGAAGCTGCAAAGTTCGAGGGTGATGGCCGAGCGTATGACCGCGTCCTGCCATTGAAAAGGAATGGCGAGGCCGCGCGTCCAACCGCGCCAGTACTTGTGGGTCTGCTCGTATTCTTCGCGTGCCGCGGTGGTGATCGGACGGCGTAGCGGTTTGTCCAGGCCGAACAGCAGGTCCGCCGTGCCTTCCAACAGAAAAGGGATTTCTTGCAGGATATAGGTTATCGGCAAGTCGGAGGTGAGGCGCAAGGCCAGCTCCGTTCCCAGATAGCGGATATGGTTGGAGCCGGGGACCGCAGACATGCGTTCCGCCCCGTAGTTCTGGGTCGGCCGCACCCGGACGCGTATCCGAGGCGTGCCGTTCAGGGGACGCAGCCGCCGGACCAGCATCGCGGGACGGAAAATGCGTTCGTAGTGTATGCGGCGGGGAGCGAAATCGGTAATCTCAAGGCCGGCGCCGGAGCGATCGAAAAGCCGGGTCGCCAAAATCGCCGTATTATGTTCGTAGTGCTGTTCCGCGCGGTCGAAGTTCTCGACGGTTATTTCCATGAAGCCGTGTTCGGGATCGTTGCCGTTTACCAAGCTGTTGAACACCGGATCGCTGTCGAAGCGGGGCAGGCAGCACCAGACCACGCGTCCTCGCCGGTCGATAAGCGCACTGAAACCGCAATTGCCGATAATGCCTATTTCGAGACTACTCACTGTTCAATCTCCTACGGTTAAATAAAACTCAAGAGGGTGTAACAGATAGTGTTTAACGATAGGATTGATCTTAAATAACCGGGAACTGCTCTAGTCCCGGCATCAAACAACATGAGATAGAAACAAGCCTGTAAGTCCGCAAACAGACAAAAAGCTTTGTTTAGCGATATTTACCTTTTTTGAAAGGCAATAACTATTGGTGCAACTGCTTAGTCAATCCGCTGAAGCGCCTTAATCAAGACGCTATGCCGGGCGGGGCATGCGGCCCGCTCGTACCCTTTGATGCGGTGTAATTCTCGGTATTCCAGAAGGTTCAAATGTTGCGACGGGGCTGCAAGCCAGCGCTATGCAACATACGGAACAAACTCGTTATTATCCTGAGTCAAAAGCCGGACCAGTTTCGGATGGACAAACAGTTTCTCCTTCCCCGCCTGGATTTCATGCAGCACGCCAATATCGGTCAGTTGTTTAAGATAATCCGAAGCCGTTTGCCGCTTGGCAATATCCCGTTGCACCAAGTTTTGTATCCGGCAATAAGGCTGCTCGAAAATAACTTGTATCAGCTCATGGCTATAGATTTTGGGTAAACGGTTGCGGACATATTCCGTTGTCCGGACCATCAACTCTCGCACGGCTTCAATTTTCCGGCTGGTCCAGCCGGCACTCTCTTCTACTGCTTTCAGTATAAAAATTATCCAATCCTGCCAACTCCGGTTCCTGGTGACGTCAAGCAATAGCCGGTAATAGTCCTGCTTATGTTGAACGATATAACGGCTCAAGTAGAGGATAGGCTGGCTGAGAAGTTCCTGTTCGATCAGAAACAGGATATTGAGAACACGCCCGGTACGGCCATTGCCATCGGTAAAGGGATGAATCGCCTCGAATTGGTAATGGGCAATCGCCATTTTTATCAATGGATCGATGTCGTCATGCTGATGTATAAAAGTTTCCCAATTGCTTAGCAACGTGCGGATGACCTGTTCACCGGCTGGCGGAGTGTAAATGACTTCCCCGGAAAGTTGATTATTCAACGTAGTGCCAGGCACTCGGCGAATCTCCATTTGAACCGATTTAATCGTGCTGCAAATCTCCAGCGCCATATTGGTACATAACGGCTTGTGCTTCAGCTCTTCAAAGCCTTGACGTAGCGCGGTTCGATAACGTAACGCTTCTTTGGTCATAGGATCGGCCTGACTGTCTTCTTGCGCGTACTGGAAAAGTTTATCGGTAGTGGTAACGATGTTTTCTATTTCGGAGCTGCTTTGGGCTTCCAGTAGCGGCAGCAGATTAATTAACAGCGCTTGATTAGGCAGCAATTCTCCCGCCTTTTTTAGCTCCGCTAACGCTGCCCGTGCCGGAATACAGGCTTTTAGCACGGCAATACTTTCAAGTTCTTCGGTAGGCGGTAACGTCGGTAAATGGTTATAGGGTTGATTGGGTTGCCACATCATGTTTAATAGGAGTTAATATTTCGACATGTAGCGACTATATGTCTAAGCAATGAACATGTAAATATTATATGTACAAATAAATAGTTATTTTCGACACGTAGTTACTTTATGTCGATAGGATCGACATAAAGTAACTAATCAATTTGGACAAGTTAGCGCCACTCAATCAGCAATGCCCAGCTCGATAGAATCTGCCGACCAAAAGTAGGCGCTTTAGGCGACACAATGAAGCGCCTTAATCAAGACGCTATGCCGGGCGGGGCATGCGCCCCGGCCGCAGCGTTTGATGGGGGTAATTTCCAAGGTCCAAACGTTGCGACGGGGCTGCAAGCCCCCGTCGCGCTAAGGAAAACCACTCGCCTTAACCATTGACAAAACCCAACCTGCAAGCTACTCTGCTCCCGCACTAGAGAAATCCAGTGTCGGGATTGGCGTCCTGAAATGATGCGGCACAGCCGCTACTAAGCGGTTTTTTTGTGCCTGGCGTTCGGCCGTCTTCTTTATGGCGGGCTGGGCGGAGCAGCCGAAAGGCTGGCCGGTAGCATCGCCGGTACGCCAACTTCGTTCAGTCCGTCACCCAATGATTGGCGTCGTTGGTGACGGGGTTATAACCTATCTGGAGATGCAATCATGAACAATCAATTACCCCCCCCTCGCCAATCCGTTTCAATTTGCCAACCTCGACGTTCGCGGAGCCGGCCATGAATAGATTGGAACGCGCGATTCACGCCCTGGACGGCCTTAACCACGGCATTTCCTCGGCCGTCGAAACCGAAAGCGGCATCACGCCGATGCAGATTTATTGTCTGATGGAACTGGTCAGCGGGGCGCTGAACCAAGCACTGGCTGAGCTAAAAAAACAAGAGTAAACCTATTGCGCCTTGGCGCAGAGCAAGCCTTTTGCGCCAAGGCCGTCAACAGTCAATGCCGGCTACAACTCAATCCGAATCCCCACCTCGACCACTTGGTCAACCGGTATCCTGAAATACTCGATAGCACTGCCGGCGTTATGGAACAAGAATCTGAATAAAGCCCGGCGCCATCTCGGCATTGGGTTTTTACGGCGAAACGAAATTCTCTCGCAACCGACGAAGAAAGAGACGTCTTTCGGGTCGATGACCAAGCCTTCATTGCTCAATAACTCCAAGGCCCGGCGCACATCCTGCTGATCCATAAAGCCGAAATACATTTTCACCCGGAAAAAGCCGCGCGCCTCGTCGAATACGCGGACTTTCAGGCGTTGCGTTTCACGGACGTGAGGTTCGTCTTTGGTTACGATGGTCAGCACAATCATTCGTTGGTGCAAGACATGATTATGTTCCAGGTTATGCAGCAGCACCTGGGGCACGCCATGAAGGTTTTTGGCCAGATAAATCGCGGTGCCGCTAACCGTTGCCAGAGAACCGCTTTCTATCTTGTGTTCCAGGTCTTCAAACATGACCCGCTTTTCATCCATATCTTTTGCCAGCATATCCCGGCCTTGAATCCAGGTGTTAAAAATCAGGAATAATACGCCGCCCACGGTCAACGGCAGCCAGCCGCCTTCGGGTATTTTCAGGCTGTTGGCGAGAAAATATAAAAAATCCAAGGCCAAAAAAGACGAAACGAAAACCCAACTGGTCGCCTTGTTCCATTTCCACAATTCCTTAATCACGATAAAAGCCAGTATCGTCGTCGAAATCATCGTGCCGGTCACCGCCAGGCCATAGGCATTCGCCAGCGCCGTCGACGATTTAAAACTGACGACCAGGATAAACACCGAAACCATCAACAGCCAATTCACCGCGGGGATATAAATCTGTCCCATTTCATCGCCGGATGTGTGGAGAATGTTCATGCGCGGCGAATAACCGAGTTGAATCGCCTGCCGGGTTAATGAGAAAGCGCCGGAAATAACGGCCTGCGAGGCAATAACTGTCGCCATCGTCGCCAGAATCAACAAGGGATACAGCGCCCAGTTCGGCGCCAGCAAATAGAACGGATTTTCTATCGCCTCCGGATGAACGATCAACAACGCGCCTTGGCCGAAATAATTCAGTAACAGTGCCGGGAAAACAAAACCGAACCAGGCGTAGCGTATCGGCTTCAGGCCGAAATGCCCCATATCGGCATACAAAGCCTCGGCCCCGGTAATCGCCAACACGACCGAACCCATGATCAAAAAGCCTTTCCAGCCCAACTCAAGCAACAAATGGATCGCGTAATAAGGATTGACGGCTATCAGCACAGAGGGCTGTTGAATAATATTGACGATGCCCATTATCGCCAACACGAAAAACCAGATACACATCACCGGCGCGAACAGCTTGCCTACTACCGCAGTCCCTCTGACTTGCAGGGTAAACAGCGTCCCCAGCACCGCAATAGTGATCGGCAGGACATATTGCTCCAATTTGGGAGCGATGATTTGCAAGCCTTCGACAGCGCTGAGCACGGAAATAGCCGGCGTGATGATGCTGTCGCCGTAGAACAGCACTGCGCCGATCAAACCGGTGGTGATAATGAAGCGGGCTTTTTGCGGATTATCTTTAGCCGTTTGCAATGCCAGCGCCAGCAAAGCCATGATGCCGCCTTCGCCTTTATTGTCGGCCCTCATAATAAAGGTGGCGTACTTCAGCGCAACCACCAGCGTCAGCGACCAAAAGATCAACGACAGCGCACCGAGGACATGCATGGCGTCTATCGCCATGCCGCCGTGAAACACTTCCTTGACGGCGTATAACGGGCTGGTGCCTATATCGCCGAAGACAACGCCTATCGCGCTTAAGGTTAATCCGGCTAAGGGTGATTTTTTGTTTTCAATGGACATATCGGGATCGGGATGATTCGGGTAAACAGCCGCGCGGCTAACCGGAAATAATTTATCTGAAGAGGTATAAAAAAATTGTAAAGATTTACTGCGGGTTGAATGACTAGACCGGCATGAAGACTTAAATTCACTCCCCGCCCGCCAACCGGTAACCCACTCCCGCTTCGGTCAGCAAATACCTGGGCTGAGCCGGATCGGTTTCAAGCTTTCTGCGTAATTGCCCCATATAAATCCGCACATAATGCGCATGTTCGACATAAGCAGGTCCCCAAACATCCAGCAACAACTGCCGATGCGTCAGCACTTTGCCGGCATGGCGGACCAACACAGCCAGCAGCCGGTATTCGATCGGGGTCAGGCGAATCTCCCGGTCGCCGATGTATACAGTGCGCCGGGCTAAATCAACCTGCAAATCGCCAACGCTAAACAGCGTTTCGACGCCGTCTCCTGCAAGCTGAGCGGCATGGCGCAACGATACGCGGATGCGCGCCAGCAGCTCGCCGATGCTGAACGGTTTGGTCAGGTAATCGTCCGCGCCGGCATCCAGCGCGGCTATCTTGTTGCTTTCCTGGCTTCTGGCCGACAGCACGATGATCGGCACCGCGGACCACTCGCGAACCTTGCCGATCACTGCGATGCCGTCGATGCCCGGCAAGCCCAGGTCGAGGATGACCAGCTCCGGTTTGCGCGTGCCGATTTCCACTAAACCCCGTTCGCCGGTTCCTGCCTCAATCACCTGAAAGCCATGCACGCTCAAGCTGGTACGCAAAAACCGGCAGATTTGCGGGTCATCCTCGATAACGACAATGACCGGCTTGGCGTTCGCCGCGCCTGTTCCCGACAGTCTTGCGGCATACACACCATCCTTGGCGCTATTCATCTTGAGCCTGCTCCGCGGCCAGTTGCGGCGGCGCTTCGTCTACCGGCAACAGAAAAAAGAATTGCGCCCCGCCGCCTTGCCGGTTGGCCGCACCGATAACGCCGCCATGCGCCATAATGATCGCCTTGCAAATAGCCAAACCCAAACCGACGCCGCTTTGCGTGCCTTCCCGATGCAAGCGGTAGAATTTGTCGAACAGTTTTTCCTCTTCTCCGGGCGGTATGCCGGGGCCGCGGTCTGCCACCGTGACCTTTAGCATATGGGCGGAAAGTTCGGCGATGATGTCGATGGGACTGGCCGCCGGGGTATATTTGCAAGCATTTTCCAATAAATTGACCAGCACTTGTTCGATCAGCACCGCATCGACACTCACCAAACACAGTTCATCAGGCAATTTGACGTTGACGGTACGACCTTTAAGACGCTTTTGCATTCGCGTCATGGTTCCGCCGATAATTTCATCCAGCAAATACCATTGCCGGTTCAGCGATGCCTGTCCCGCATCCAGCCGCGCCATGTCCAGGATATTATTGGTCAGGTTCGACATGCGTAGCGCTTCGTCGTAAATGGTCAGGCTCAATTCTTTCCGATCCGGCGCATTGAGCTGGGCATCTTCTTCAACCAGCGCACTGGCCGCGCCGACGATGGACGCCAACGGCGTGCGCAGATCATGCGAAATCGCGCTGAGCAGGGAATTGCGCAAGGTTTCGGATTCCATGCGCAATTGCGTCTGTTGCGCCTCATCGGCAAAACGCACGCGTTCAATGGTTTGGGCAATTTGACTAATAAAAGTATCCAATAACCGGCGCTGTTCGGGCAAAAATACCCGGCGCAGATTGGCCGCGCGCAGCACCAGCACACCGATCACGCCGCGAAAGCCGGACATCGGAAAATACACCGCGTCGGCTCCGGGCAAGGTATCGGTGCCTTGTCCGGCTATTTGGCCGTGATCGAAAACCCATTGCGCCACGCTGAGATCGCAATTGCGCAGGGATTCGGGGGCGGGCGGATCGAAAGGATAGACTATGCGGCCGTCGTCGTCGGGAAACAGCAACACGGTGTTGCCGCCGAACTCTTCCTGAATATGCCGCACGGCGACCCTGGCGGTTTCCGTTACGGTACGGCTGATCGCCAGCTCTTCGCTCAGCGCGTAAAGGACGTTGGCGCGGCGCTCCCGATGCGCGGCAACTTTGGCTTGCGAGCGCATATTGCTGGTCAGGTGGCTGATGATCAGCCCCACCAGCAACATAATAATGAACGTCACTAGATACTGGACATCCGCGACCGCAAAGGTATGAACCGGATTGACAAACAGGAAATCGAATGCGGCAACGCTCAGCACCGAGGTCAAGATGGCGGCTTCGCGGCCGAAGCGGGCGGCCATGAAAACCACGCCCAGCAAATAAACCATAACCAAGTTAGCCGATTCGAATTTCCCTGACATTAGCCAAGCCATTAAACTTGTGCAGCCGGTCATGCCCGCCGCCCAGCCCCAATTTAACCAGCGCCGTTTGGTGCGTCCCCAAGGATAATTGGGACGCAACACTTTTGTCAGCGGCGTTTCCTTGGCCGCTTTTGGGTCGGCAACGCCTTTACCGCGCGGGCTGCCCAGCAAATAGACATTGATGTTATGGGCTTCGGTGATCAATGTATCGACCACCGAACCCATTAACCAGCGTTTCCAGCCGCGACGGCTGGGTTTACCCATCACGATTTTGGTGATATTGCGGCTTTTGGCGAAACCCAGGATTTCCTTGCTCATATCCGGGCCGGACAACGTCGCCGTTTCCGCGCCCAGCTGTTCGGCGAAGCGCAATACCCGCAGCACCTCGTCGCGGCGTTCGGCAGGCAGGCGTTGCAGTTCCGGCGTTTCCACGTAGGTCACGATCCATTGCGCATGAAGACTGGTAGCGAGCCGTTTGGCGGCACGCACCAGCCGCTCGGCAATCGCATTGGGGCCGATACAGACCAGTATCCGGTCGCCGACCGGCCAGACATCGCTGATCGCATGATTCTCCCGGTAATCCTGCATTTGCGCATCGACCCGGTCGGCAGTCAGGCGCAAGGATAGTTCGCGCAACGCAATCAGGTTGCCTTTGCGGAAGAAGTTGCGCATCGCCCGCTCCGCCTGTTGCGGCAGGTAGACTTTGCCTTCCTTGAGCCGCAGCAATAACTCATCGGGCGGCAAATCGATCAGTTCAACTTCATCGGCCAACTCAAATATCGTATCCGGCACGGTTTCCTTAACCTGCACGCCAGTGACTTGGCTGACATCGTCATTGAGGCTTGCCAAATGCTGGACATTCAGCGTGCTGTAAACGTCGATGCCGGCATGGAGTAATTCTTCGACATCCTGCCAACGTTTGGGATGGCGGCAACCGGGCGCGTTGCTGTGCGCCAGTTCGTCGACCAGGATCAGGGTCGGGCAGCGTTTCAGCGCGCCGTCCAGGTCGAACTCGCGCAGCACCGTACCCCGGTGCGACACCAACTTGGGCGGCAATACCTCCAGGCCTTTTAGTACAGCGACGGTTTCTTGCCGCTCGTGAGTTTCCACCAGCCCGACCACCACGTCGACGCCTTCGGCCCGCTTGGCTTTGGCCGCCAGCAACATTGCGTAGGTTTTGCCGACGCCGGCGGCGGCGCCGAAGAAGACTTTGAGCCGTCCGCGTCGGCGGCGGTTTTCCTCAAGCTCTACGCGGGCTAGCAGGGCGTCAGGGTCTGGTCGTGTGTCATTCATGCGTGAGTCCTGTCGTTACTTTATCGTTCCCACGCTCCGGCGCTCGTCGTTATACACAACGCGGAAAGCCGACGTAGGGCGTGCCGTGCGCGCCTTATAACGCGCATGAAATCAGTTGAACTGCCCTAGCTGCTCAACGTTCAGCGGGCAAAAGTTAAATCTTGCCGGTCTCTGAGTCCTCCAAGGCGCGCATGGCACGCCCTACGTCGGCTTTCCACACTTCGTCCTCGTTCCCACGGACTCCGTTGAGCGTTGCGCGAATTAGACCTTCCAGGTTTTTAAAACCTGGAAGGTCTGCCTATCGGTCTGTTTCCCGCTTAACGCCAGATCAGGGAATGCCGTTCGGGATGCTCCAGCGTCGCGTTTCGCAACGCCGGAGCGTGGAAACGATGTCATACGCTACCCCTATACTTAATCAAGCCGTTTATCCAACGCCAAATTCAATTTCAGCACGTTAATCCGAGGCTCCCCCAAAACGCTCCACTGCCGCGCTTGTGTATAACGATCAACCAATTCGCGCACGCTGTCCGGCGACATCTGTCTGGCTTTGGCAACACGGCTGATTTGATAGGCCGCCGCCGCTGGACTGATATGAGGATCAAGCCCGCTGGCCGAGGCGGTCACCAAATCCACGGGTACCGCTTCCAAATGGCTAGGGTCGGCATCGCGTAACGCTTTGATACGCGCTTGAACGGCATCTACCAGTACAGGATTACTAGGCCCTTGATTGGAACCGCTGGAGGCTCCGCCGTTATAAGGGGCGGGCGACGTTGCCGAAGGCCGTCCCCAGAAATATTCGGGGCGGCTAAACCCTTGGCCGATTAATTCGGAACCGAGCGGCTGTTCGTTACTGCCGAGTAAACTGCCGTTTGCCTGGCTGGGGAACGCGATTTGCGCAATGAACGTGACCGCCGCTGGATAGACAATGCCGGTCAGCACGGAAAAGAACAAGAGCATGAATATTGCAGGTTTGATGTGGTTGGTCATTGATGACTCCTTTGTTTGTTTCACGTACTTTTGATGGTGTGGTGCGCCCCTTCTCCCTCAGGGAGAAGGCTTTCTTTCGCTAGAACGATAACGCAGTTAGGCCAAGATCAATCAACTTAATCCCAATAAACGGCACGATAACCCCGCCGCCACCGTAAACCAGCAAGTTATTGCGCAACAATGTCTCCGCATTTTGCGGCCGGTAAGTCACGCCTTTCAAGGCCAACGGAATCAACGCGACGATAATCAACGCGTTAAAAATAACCGCCGCAAGTATCGCGTTGTCCGGGCTGCTAAGGCCCATGATATTCAGCGCGCCAAGTTGCGGATATGTGCTCGCGAACGCGGCCGGAACAATCGCGAAATATTTCGCCAAGTCGTTAGCCAGGCTAAACGTGGTCAATGCGCCGCGCGTCATCAGCATTTGTTTGCCGGTTTCGACGATTTCGATCAGCTTGGTCGGATTGGAATCGAGATCGACCATGTTGCCGGCTTCCTTGGCCGCCTGGGTACCTGAGTTCATCGCCACCGCCACATCGGCTTGGGCCAAAGCCGGGGCGTCGTTGGTGCCGTCGCCGGTCATCGCCACCAAGCGGCCTTCGGCTTGTTGTTCGCGGATCAACTTGAGTTTGGCTTCCGGCGTCGCTTCGGCCAAAAAATCGTCGACGCCCGCTTCGGCCGCAATCGCCGCCGCCGTCAAGCGGTTATCGCCGGTGATCATGATCGTTTTGATGCCCATATTGCGCAGCTCGACAAATCGTTCCTTGATGCCGCCCTTGACCGTGTCTTTCAGCTCGATAACACCCAACACTTGGCCGCCGTCGACAACCAGCAGCGGCGTACTACCCCGGCGCGCGACAATATCGGCGATTCGCACCGCTTCCTCGGGAAATTTTGCACCTTGGCTTTCCACATAGCCGCGTATCGCATCGACAGCGCCTTTACGGATTTGACGCTCGCCGATATTGATGCCACTCATCCGGGTTTGCGCGCTAAAGGCGACAAACGTGGCATCCAGCTCGTGAATATTGCGTTCCCGGATCGAAAATTTTTGCTTGGCAAGAATAATGATGCTGCGTCCTTCCGGCGTTTCATCGGCCAGCGTCGCCAGTTGCGCGGCATCGGCCAATTCTTTTTCGCTGACTAAACCTATCGGAAGAAAGGCCGAGGCCTGACGGTTACCCAAGGTAATCGTGCCGGTTTTGTCGAGCAGCAACACATCGACATCGCCGGCCGCTTCAATGGCTCTGCCCGAGGTGGCGATGACATTTTTCTGCATCATCCGCCCGATACCGGCCACACCGATAGCGGACAGCAAGCCACCGATAGTGGTAGGAATCAGGCAGACCAGCAACGCCACCAACACGGTAATCGACACCGGCGTACCGGCTTTGGCGATTTCCACGCTGTAGATAGAAAACGGCAGCAGGGTCACGGTGGTCAGCAGGAAAATCAGCGTCAGTGCCACCAACAAAATAGTCAGGGCGATTTCATTAGGCGTTTTTTGCCGCGACGCGCTTTCCACCATCGCAATCATGCGATCCAGGAAGGCTTCGCCGGGATTGACCACGACTCGCGCCACCAGCCAATCGGACAAGACCCGCGTACCGCCGGTTATCGAACTGAAATCGCCGCCCGATTCGCGAATGACCGGCGCGCTTTCGCCGGTGATCGCGCTTTCATCGACGCTGGCCGCGCCTTCGATGACTTCGCCGTCGGCGGGGACAAAATCGCCCGCTTCAATCAGCACGATGTCGCCGCGCCGTAATGTGGTGCTGGCGACTTTGGCGTAATCGGTGCTGTAACCCGGTTGATCCAGTTTCTTCGCCATGATGTCGCGCTTGGCGTTGCGCAATGACGCCGCTTGCGCTTTACTGCGGCCTTCGGCGACGCTTTCGGCGAAGTTGGCAAACAATACCGTGAACCACAGCCAGAAAGTCACGGCCAGCATGAAACCGGTTTGCATGTGGTCTCCGGAAAACAATTCCGATAGCCATAGCCCGGTGGTCAATAAACTGCCGATATAGACCACGAACATCACCGGGTTTTTCCATTGTTGTTGAGGCGCTAGTTTGCGCAGGGTATCGCCTAACGCATCCCACAGGATCTGGCTGCTGAATAGCTGTTGCGTATGACTTTGTGTGCTCATAGATTGTCTCTCTTATTGCTTGAATTTGTATTCATCGCGGCGTAGGGCGTGCCGTGCGCGCCTCAGAATCCGGCAAGGCGCGCACGGCACGCCCTACCATGAACTCGTTTATTTCCCATTAACCATTACCAAATACTCAACCACCGGCCCCAGCGCCAACGCGGGTACGAAAGTCAACGCGCCGACCAACACCACGGTGCCGATCAGCAGCATCACGAACAGCGGCGTATGCGTCGGCAAGGTGCCGACGGTGCTTGGCACTGTCTTTTTTGCCGCCAATGAACCGGCAATCGCCAATACCGGGATAATGATGCCGTAGCGGCCGGCCAGCATCGCGATAGCCAAGGCTATGTTATAAAACGGGGAATTAGCGCTAAGACCGGCAAAAGCGCTGCCGTTGTTGCCTGCCGCGGAAGAGAATGCATAAAGGATTTCGCTAAAGCCGTGCGCGCCGGGATTGGCGACCGCCGATTTTCCGGCCTCTACCATGACTGCCAACGCGGTTCCGCCCAGAATAAAGAAAGCCGGAATTAAAATAACGACAGCCGCCATTTTCATTTCAAAAGCTTCGATTTTTTTGCCGAGATATTCCGGCGTGCGGCCTATCATCAAGCCGGCGACAAATACTGCAATCAGCGCAAAAATCAGCATGCCGTACAGACCTGAACCGACGCCGCCGAAAATGACTTCACCGAGCTGGATCAGCCACATCGGAATCATGCCGCCCAGCGGCGTAAAAGAATCGTGCATCGCATTGACCGAACCGTTCGATGCCGCTGTCGTCGCAGTCGCCCAGATCGCCGAATTGACGATGCCGAAACGCGTTTCCTTGCCTTCCATGTTGCCGCCGGACTGATCCTCGCTAACGCTTTGCTCGACGCCGAGCGCAGTCAGCGCCGGATTGCCGCCTTGTTCATAACCGACGGTGACGAATAGCAGGCTGAGCAACACCAGCGTCATCGCGGACAAAATTGCCCAGCCTTGGCGCGGATCACCGACCATCGTGCCGAAGGTATGGCACAGCGCAGCCGGAATCAGCAAGATAGCCAGCATTTCCAGGAAGTTGGTCAACGGCGTCGGGTTTTCGAAAGGGTGCGCCGAATTGGCGTTAAAAAAACCGCCGCCGTTGGTGCCCAGTTGCTTGATCGCGATTTGCGAAGCGGCAGGACCTACGGCCAAGGTTTGGGTCGTATTTTCGGCCTGTTCAACCAAGGGTACTGTTTGATACGGCTTGAAGGTTTGCACGACGCCTTGCCCGGCCAATACCAACGCCAGTACCAACGACAGCGGTAGCAGGATATATAAAGTGCCTCGGGTCAAATCGGCCCAGAAGTTGCCGATGCTGTCCGCATGAGCACGCTGAAAGCCGCGTATCATCGCCACCAAAACCGCCATGCCGGTGGCGGCTGAGACAAAGTTTTGCACGCTCAAGCCCAGCATCTGGGTCAAATAACTCATTGTCGTTTCGCCGCTGTAACCCTGCCAATTGGTGTTGGTGGCGAAACTGACCGCGGTATTGAATGCCGAATCGACAGTCACGTTAGCCATCTGTTGCGGGTTCAGCGGCAGATAGGCTTGCAGCATCTGCAACGCAAACACCGCCAGTCCGCCGAACACATTAAACCAGAGCAAGGCGGCAACGTAACTTTTCCAGCCCATCTCTTGTTCCGGATTAACGCCGCTCAAACGGTAAAACCCTGTTTCCAACGGCCCCAATAGGCGCTTAAGAAATAGCGGGCGATTTTCGTACACCGCCGCCATATACACGCCCAATGGCTTAGCCAACAGCAACAGGGCGACAAAATATAAAGTGATTTGCAACAGGCCGTTTGCAGTCATCAGAATTTCTCCGGATAAAATAACGCCACCAGCAGATAAATGAATAAAGCGAATGCGAGCAAGCCGCTCAAGCTGTAGATAAAAGTCATGGTCACCTCTTTTTTGTGGACATTCCGAATGGTTAATTTAGCCCTGTTACTATAAAAAAACTGTAAAAATAACCGGGTGTACCTCTACGGCTCAGGACATTGAATGTATTGCAAAATTCACTACGGAACATGCACAAAATAACTTGAGCAAGTTGCCAATAGCCGGAGTGCAGGCTTCGCCTGCAAGCGCAAGTTGTTCAAATTATTTCATGCTCTTCCTATGAGAGATTTCAACCCCATGGAAGCTACTACTTGCGCCCTATTGAATCGCATTACGGCATTCAACTAACCAACACATCAGAATGCCTCAACGATTTTCCCGGTTGCCAAGTCGCACAACATAGACCACTCCAATCCGTCATGCCCCTGTATCTGGAAGCGCACCAAAAAATCCCCGTGCCGATGCAGCATTCGTTGTTTTTCAATTCCTCCGGGATGCAGGCGTAGCGCTTCTCGTTGGCAAGGCTCTATATTGACCTTACTGGGAGGCAAGGCATAGCGGCCGGTAGTGTTCTTTTCTGCATCGGCGTCCCCGCTATAGGTCGTTAATCCCGATAAAGTGTCCGCTGAATAGGCTATGTTTGAAAATGCAGACTGAGCCATAAGACTCAATGCCAAGATAATAAGTTTGTTATTCATGAGTGTTTCCTAAGAACTTGTAGGGAGCCTGCTTGAACTAATCCCGCCCAATCGATGCTGTATTGATCTTCAAAACCAGCCGTTCGTGCAAAACCGGTCTTCAGGTAATTAACTACATACTATAAAAAGCACTATAAAAAAACTGTAAAAATTAAGATCGATGTTAAACGCTAACAATTTTTGGGGCCAAAACGAGTTGTTGTAGCCAATGGAGAGGCGGGAATTCCCACGGTAACTTGGATAAATACCCGCAAAACTGCATTCAAACCCTAGCTATAAATTGTATCCATAAAGGTAATAGTCTGTTCCTTATCAGTAAACATTTCGTTACGAAATCTTTACCCTAAAAAACCTAGTATGAGTCCATCGTTGAAACGCAATAGAAGGATTTCAGACAGGCATTCACCTCCTTGCTTTGCCGTGTTTCGCTAAAGATAAAAAGCCTTCCCCTGAATCGGCGGATTTGAACGGCGTAAACCCCGGCACCGCTCCAATCACAGCAAAAAACGATAACGATATTCCACTATTTAAAATCATCGGCGAGTTCAAATGCAAAAATCTCCTTACCTCATCAATAGGCGTTATTTCTTTGTTTTGATATTTCTTTTCCTGTTGCCTTGCTCCGCTTTTGCGGAAGACGCAGTACAGCAATTGGATTTAAAAACCCACTTTGTCGGTTATTTTGCCGTTGCGATAACAGTCCTTGCCTACGCCATCGCAATGACCGAAGACCTGCACCAATTGAGTAAAGCCAAACCGATGGTATTGGGTTCGGCATTAATCTGGCTTGCCATATTTGTTTTTTATAGCATGGAATACGGCACAGCAAAAAATGTTGCCGTCGCTTTCCAAAGTAATTTAACGGCTTATGCGGAGTTATTCCTGTTTATTACCGTGTCGATGACTTTCTTAAATGCGATGACCGAGCGGGGTATCTTCGACGCTTTGCGCATTGTATTAGCCAATAGGCAGTACAGTTATCGGCAATTATTTTGGATCACAGGCGGGTTAGCCTTTGTATTGTCTACCGTTATCAGCAGCTTAACGGTGGGCTTATTGATGGGATACATCATATTGGTGATAGGCAAAGGCCATCCCAGATTTATCGGCCTGGCAGGGTTGAATGCGGTGGTTGCCGCCAATGCCGGCGGTACGATGAGTCCTTTAGGCGGCATCTCTACTTTCTTCGTTTGGCAACAAAATGCGCTGCATTTCACTGAGTTTTTTACTTTAACGATTCCCTGTATAGTGAATTTTTTAGTGCCTGCGTCCATTATGTATTTTTCGGTTAACAAGGAAACGCCTACTTTTTCTAAAGAAACACCGGTGTTAAAGCGCGGCAGCAAGCGGGTTATTTTTATATTTATCCTCACTTTCAGCATGACCGTTTTATCGAACGTATTCCTCGATATGCCCGCAATAGCGGGAATGATGCTGGGTTTAGCGATACTGCAATTCTTTGCTTATTATTTAACTAAAACCGAACGATTGAGTCATTTTTTAATGCCTAAAACGCAAGAACCTAGCGATTCGAATAAAGGCTTCGATGTGTTCAAGTGCATTGCCGGTGTCGATTGGGATACTTTGTTATTTTTCTACGGCGCAATGATGATCGTCGGCGCTCTGAGCTTTTTAGGCTATTTGGATGCGATGGCGCATTATTTATTTACCGAAATCAGCCCCACCGTAGCCAATATCTTGATCGGCTTGTCATCCTCGTCCATCGATAACGGCACCTTGATGTTCGCCGTGTTAAACATGCATCCCAACCTTCCCATCGGACAATGGTTGTTATTAACCCTGACCTTGGGTGTCGGCGGTAGTCTGTTGGCGATCGGCTCCGCGCCTGCGCTGCATGTATTGGGCTTAATGAAAGGCCAGATGAAAGAAGGCGAAGGCTACACCTTTACCCTGCATTTACGCTGGATGCCTGCCATTTTATTAGGATTTTTCGCCAGTATTGTTACGCTCTTTTTTATCAATGGCGGCAAATTTTAATGTTGATGCGACGCTGCTTAAATTGTCGATTTCCAAACTTCAACTTAGGCGTAGGCCCGGAATAAGACCATCCAAGCGCGTAGCGTACATGGATGTAGGTAAGGAACAGGAGCGGAAGCTTTTTCTGCGAATTTGGATGATGTTTGCCGGAAACACCCGTTCTCGCTGTCGCTCGAACCGGCTTATTCCGGCCTACACGGCTGAATCTCAGGCGCGGACATTCAATTTTGACGAGATCCTGATGCGGTTACTGTAACTAAGATTTAGAGAAGATACGATGAAAATGAAACAGTTATTTGCCCTATTACTGATTGCCTTTGCCCTGTCGGGATGCCAGAAATCATCTCGCGACCCCGAATTGTCAGGAGAGGCGCAGGGGACGACTTACCACATCAAACTGGTTCTGGACGGTACCTCAACATCAATGGAGGAAGTTCGGCGGGCAGTTTCCGAGACACTGGCAGAAATCGATGCTCAAATGTCCAATTACCGCGAAGATTCCGAGATTTCGCGCATTAACCGGCAAGAGCGGACCAATTGGTTGCTGGTGTCTAAAGAGATTGCGCAGTTGCTGTCCATTGCCCATACGGTTTATGAGCGTTCGGACGGTTGTTATGACCTGACCGTGAAGCCATTGTTTGACCTGTGGGGTTTCTCGCATCACGAAAACCGGGTTCCTAGCCAGGATGAAATAGACAATCTTCTTCCCACTGTCGGCATGAACCTTTTGGAAGTGGACGTGGTTAATCAGCGCATCAGGAAGAAGAATCCCAAGCTCAAGATCGATTTGTCTTCCATTGCGCAAGGATATAGTGTCGGCGTGGTCGCTCACCGCCTGGAAGCATTGGGTATAAAAAATTACCTGGTGGAAATCGGCGGGGAAATGATGGTTAAAGGCCACAAGACCAACGGCGATAATTGGCGGGTTGCTATCCAAACCCCCAAGCCTCTAACCCGAGAGATAGAGAAGATCATTGACGTCAGGCAACAACAGGGTATTGCGATCATGACCGCGGGAACCTACCAGAACTTCTTTGAGGAGAATGGGCAAACTTATTCCCACATCCTGAATCCCAAAACCGGGCGGCCGGTGACGCACCGTTTGCGTTCAGTCACTGTGATGCACGACGATCCGGCTTGGGCGGATGCCTGGGATACGGCCCTGCTTTGCGTGGGCGAAAAAGAAGCGGCTAGAATTGCGGAGGCGGAGCAGCTCAAAGCGCTGCTCATTTACGATGACGATAGCAAGCTCACCGAACACATGAGCAAAGCTTTTGCGGCTTCCCAGTGATTCCATCATATAGTCAACGCGCTGAACACAGCTATCGTTACCTGTTTTGGGGTAGCGTCATCCCGCTGGTATTGACCTTAATCGATTGGCCTTTTCGAGCAATACTCACGCCCAGCAATATTCTGTTAGTGTATTTGCTGGGCGTGTTTTTCGTCGCCATTCGCTTCGGTCTTTGGCCGTCTATCTTGGCGGCGTTAACCAGCGCCGCAGCCTTCGCGTTTTTCTTTGCGCCGCCGATTTTTTCTTTCGCGATAGACGATCCTGAAAACCTGGCCGGATTAGCGGTCATGCTGGTGGTTGGCGCGGTGACCAGCAATTTGGCGGCAAACGTTCGTTACCAGGCTCGCGTAGCCGAGCACAGGGAGCGGCGGGCATCGGCTCTTTACCGATTGAGTAAGGCGTTGGCCGAAGCTCGTTTGGAGGCGGAAATTATCGAAATCGGCGTGAGGCATATTCATGCCGAGTTCGGCGGACGAAACACGTTTTTGTTTCCCGATCGCAACGGGCTTGTCCGTTATCCCGATGAGCCGCCCTTGAGCATTTCTTTAGCGGGAGCCGACTTGAGCATCGCTCGCCGGGTATTCAGTAACGGGCAGATGGCGGGCCGCGGCACCGATATAGCGCCCGATGAGACCGTCGTCTATATTCCGTTGAACGGTTCAACAGGAACCATCGGGGTGCTCGCACTCGAACCGGTCGATGTACGCCGCATCTTTCTTCCAGAACAGAGCCAACTGCTGGATACTTTCGTTAATTTAATCGTTCATGCCCTGGAAAGGGCCAAGCTGGCGGAACAAGCCAAGAATGCGACCTTGAAAATGCAGGCGGAAACCTTGCGTAATTCGCTGCTCAGCAGTATTTCCCATGATCTTCGAACCCCGCTGGCCACTATCGTCGGCGCCGCCAGCACACTGGAAACGGACGAGGACCGCTTGAGTAAAGACAGTAAAAGAAAATTGGTCGGCGCGATCAGCGAAGAAGCTCAGCGGATGTCTGACCTGACTACTAAAATCCTGGAAATGGCGCGGCTGGAAGCGGGAGACGTTCAGCTTAATCGGCAGTGGTATGCACCGGAGGAGATTGTCGGCAGCGCTTTACGGAGGCTCGACAAAAAGCTCAAAGCCAGACAGATTAATACACAGATGGCGGATAACTTGGCGCTGATACATGTCGATGCGGTGTTGCTGCAACAGGTAATGGTTAACTTACTGGACAACGCCGACAAATATTCGCCGGCAGGATTGCCTATCGATATTTCTGTCGAAACCACGCCTGTCGGTTTGTCGATTACTGTGGCAGACCGCGGCCCCGGAATCCCGAAGAACTTGCAGCAAAAGATTTTCGACAAGTTCTTCCGCATCCATGCGGAAAGCGCGCAAAGCGGGGTCGGTTTAGGCTTGTCTATTTGCCGCGCGATTGTCGAAGCTCATGGGGGTTCAATCCAAGCGGTTAACCGTAGCGGCGGCGGTACGTTGTTTCAGCTGCGTATCCCTATTTTGGAACGCCCGCCTACCATCGACTCGGAAGAAAAAGGACTGATCTTATGAAAACGACTGGCCCCTTATTGCTGCTGATTGAAGACGATCCGCAGTTTCGGCTGCTGCTGAGCACGACGCTTGAAAACCAGGATTTCCGCGTGTCGACCGCTGCCACCGGGCGCGAAGGCTTGACCATAGCCCGCACCCAGCAACCCAGCCTGCTAATTCTCGATTTGGGGCTGCCGGATATTGACGGCCAAGAAGTCATCCTCCGCCTGCGCAAATGGTCCGGGTTGCCTATCATAGTGCTTTCGGCTCGCGATCAAGAAAGCGATATTACCCAGGCGCTGGATAATGGCGCGGATGATTACCTGACTAAACCGTTCAGCACCGCCGAACTGATGTCGCGCGTCAAAGCTCTGCTCAGGCGCGTTGCCAAGCTGCCCGGCGGCGGCGCTCAGGAGTGTTTTCAGGTTGATGAACTGAAAATAGAATTAACCCGGCGGCGAGTATTTGTCGGCGAACGGGAAGTTCACTTAACGCCGATTGAATTCCGTTTACTCTGCGTACTGGCGCGCAACGCCGGTTTCGTGGTGACCCACCGGCAATTGCTGGAAAAAGTTTGGGGCGCGTCTTACATCGAGCACAGCCACTACTTGCGAATTTACATGGGCCAGCTGCGCCATAAGATTGAAGCCGATCCGGCCCGTCCGCATTATTTACTGACCGAGGCGGGGGTGGGGTATCGGTTGAACACCGGGGAAAATTAGTTTGATGCCAGGAGACTGCCGGCAATCTCCTGCCATCAAACTAAGGTTTGGCTGATGGAAGTCGTTCGTACTTCGACTACCTCGGAAGAAACGACTTCAGTAATCCTTACGCCTGTTTCTCAAGCAACGACAGCGCAAATTCATACGCTTCGGGAAAATCGATCAGCGCCACTTTGCTGGATTTCTGGATTTGTTCGAACAAGCCGAATTGCACTTTATATTTCAGGTTGCCGATAGCCAGCGGCCCGATGCTGCGGAAGCTGCCGTTAGCATAGTCCACGGCCACGCCCATATCATGCAAGCCGATGCCGATCACTCCGCTCGGAGGAACCGCATTGGTATCCGCCGCGACCAGCAGTTTTCGGGCATTTTTCAATGAACCCTCGAGAATACGCACGCCGGCTCGTGCAGCGCAAATAATCACTTCGCTGTCGGCAACTTCGTTGGTTTTTTCTTCGTTGGTCTGGGCGGAAACCCACTTAACATCGGTTTCATAACGCCGGCAAAAGTTTTCCGCCGCCCGTCTGTCGTCATCGGCAAGCAACTGGCACAGTTTGACGTTCGCGCCTTGCTTGGCCGCCAATATGGCCGTGCAGATACCGACCGGGCCGGTGCCGAATACAGCGACGTTGCGGCCGGTTAAGTCCATGTTGTGATGCTCTTTAAGCACCTTGGCAACCAGCGCGACGACGCTCGCGGATGTTGTATAAGCGCCGTTCGGATCGGCAAAAATGCCGACTTCAAAAGGCTCAACCAGCGCATTTTTGGCGCTCTGGAACATATCGGTCGCCATATGAACGTCGCGTCCGCCGATAAAAATGCCGGTATCGTTAAAACGCTTCGGCGGACGGCAAAAGATAGCATCCTGAACCACGGCCGCTGTACTCTTGGCTTCAATTTTAGTCAGCGGCACCACCATATCGAAACCGGCATCGGCGGCTAGGGTGACATCGAATGGGCTGATGTTTTCGCCGGGCGTCAGAAAGTACAGGATTCTTTTTGTCATGAATATTCTCTTGGCTTATTGTTGAAATTATTGGATATAGAGCAAGGGCTTTTACTTTACAAGAAAGACCGGCGTGATTGCGGCTTTGGTCCCCCTCTCCCTTCGGGAGAGGGTTGGGGTGAGGGGATTCAAAAACGCAATTCATGACCGTTTGCAGTATAGCTAAAGCAACCTTGGAAACCGCAATCGCCGGCTCAGCTCAGCGCGGGCAATAGGCGGCGCAATTACAGCCAGCCGGCTTTTTTCAGGCGTAAATACAACAGCAGACTGCATGCCGTCACACCGCCGATCACTAGCGGATAGCTGTATTCCCAGTCCAGTTCCGGCATATGGCGGAAATTCATGCCGTACCAACTGAAGACCATGGTCGGTATCGCCAGGATCGCGCCCCAGCCGGCCAAGCGCTTGACGACTTCGTTCTGGCGCACGGTTTCAAAAGTCAAATGCACCTGCATCGCCGCGAACAACATTTCGCGCATGCCATGTATTGCTTGGTCGATTCGCTTGATATGGTCGGCAATATCGCGGAAATACACGCCCACATCCTTGGGGATAACGCCGCTGTGAAAACGCATCAGCTCGTTGCAAATATCGATGACCGGGTTAATGGCGCTTTCCAACTGCAACAGCTCGCGTTTCAGTTCGTAGAGGCCTTCTATGGTCTGGCGGCTGGGCCGGTATTGAAAAATGGCCGACTCCAGCACCTCGAAGCGCTGCTGCAAACCGTCGATAACCGGCACATAGTTATCGACGATGAAATCCATGATCGAATACAACGCAAATCCCGGCCCTTTGGCCAATTGCTGCGGCATCGCCTCGCAACGCTCCCTGACTTTGCTGTGGCTGCGCGAAGCGCCGTGCCTGACCGTCACCAAAAAACGCGGCCCGAAGAAAATATGGGTTTCGCCGAACACGACAACCTGGTCTTCGGCAAGATGCGCGGTATGCAGCACCATGAACAGCGATTCGCCGTATTCCTCGATTTTCGGACGCTGGTGCGCTCTGTTGGCGTCTTCGATAGCCAAATCATGCAGCCCGAATTCCTGCTGTATCTTGGCTAGCAGCTCGGCGTTGGCCTCGTGCAAGCCCAACCAGACAAAAGTGCGCTCGCGTTTCAGCACTTCGCTGATGTCTTCGATGGTTATATCGCCGATGCTGACGCCGTTTTGGTAGGCCACGCATTTCATGATCATTTGTTCGGCCGCCTGTTTTTCTCTTTGAACGGACGGCGCATCGCCATTAATTTCGGACATTTTTGCTCCTATGGGCCGGATCGAAGTTTGTTTTGTAGTTGCAAGAGCACATCTTTAATCGCCTGTTCCTGCATCATGATGCTTTCACATAGCCGGAATTGGCCGATTGCACGTTGTAAGTTTTGCTCGGGGTCCGCCACCTTAAAATAGAGGTTGCCTTGCAGGTAATCGGTGTAAAAGCGGATGCCCAATTCAAACGGAATCAGCCGGATAGCGGGATACAGATAGCGATAATCGTGTTCGGTAAAGAATGCGCCGGCCTCGCTCAGGTAGCTTTTTAGCAGGGCGATGCAAATATCCAGGTCGAACCCGGCCGCAGGTCCCGGTATGTAGCAGCAAGAGCGCACGCAATCGCCAATATCGTAATGGACCAGGCCCGGCTTGACGGTGTCCAGGTCGATGATGCTGACGACTTTTTTGCTGTGCTTATCGAACAGGAAATTGTTCAATTTGGGGTCGCCGTGGATAACCCGCAATGCTAATAAGCCCTGTTTTCCGGCAGCTTCAAGGTCATCGGCGATAGCCTGGAAGCGGGCGATAAAGTCAGCGCAATAGCGGTGTTCAGGCTTAACCGGCTGCCGCTTCGCCTGGTGATAATGCTTTAAATACTGCGGGGTTATATGAAAGCCGGGCAAGGTGTCATGCAACAGAAGCGGATTAAGATCGCTAATCAAGCGGTGGAAATGTCCCAGCGCAAAACCGACTTGCTCCGCATCGCCGATAGATCCGATGGTCTCTATACTCTCGCTATTGGCGATAAAACTCAGCGCCCGCCAACAATCGCCGTTTTCGTCCCGGTAAAGCGATTCGTTATCTGCGGTCTTTAAAATTTCCGGGATTTGCAACTTGACCAATGCGCTGTTTTTTTGCGCGATATGCCGATTAAGCGTAGCCAGGTTTGCCATGATTTGCCCAGGCTCAGGAAAAACCGTGCGGTTTATGCGTTGCAGAACAAAAGGCGATGAGGCCGTCTCGACCAGATAAGTATCGTTGATCAGGCCGTTGCCGAGCGGGCTTATCCCGGCAACGGCATTGCTGAATCGGCCGGCGATAAAAAGAAGTTTGCTCATCGAAATATGTAACTATTCGGCATATAGAAAAATGGAATACGGATAGAACACGGATGACGCGGATAGTACGGATTGACACGGATTTTTAGTTCGAACACGGTTTGTTTGCGTTTTTAAACCCGTGTTTATCCGTAGTATCCGTTTAATCCGTGTTCTATTGAGCATACGCTAAGTAGTTACCAAAATATTGCCAAAAGCATGGGTTTCAGGTCAGGCGGCTTCCCTGGCTTTGATTAATTCCGTCAACGTTTTCAGCGCCTGTCCTCTGTGACTCAGTGAGTTTTTAACCGCCGCCGGCAATTCCGCCGATGCGCAATTGTGGCTCGGCACCCAAAATACCGGATCGTAACCGAAACCGTTTTCGCCGGCCGCATGAGTCAAAATCCTGCCTTCCCAAATACCTTGGGCAATGACGGGACAAGGATCGTTGGCGTGTTCCATAAACACCATCACGCAGATAAAGCGCGCTGTACGCAGCTCGTCCGGGACGCCTTCAAGCGCTTGCAACAATTTGTCCAGGTTGTCCCGGTCGCTGGCGCCGACTCCGGCATAGCGGGCGGAAATCACGCCCGGCGCGCCGTCCAGCGCGTCCACAACCAGCCCCGAATCGTCGGCTATCGCCGGAAGCTTGCAATGCAAAGCCGCATTCCTGGCTTTTATAATGGCGTTTTCGACAAAGGTAGTGCCGGTTTCTTCGGCATCGGCAACATTAAACCCGGATTGCGGGACAATCGGGTGTTCCGACAATATCGCCTGGATTTCCCTGATTTTTCCGGGATTGCCGCTGGCCAGGACGATTTTGTTTACGGTTGAAAAAGTCATTTATGCTCTTCTATCGCTATTCGTTGTTTATCAAGCAAGTCTTTGATCCCGGAAGCCGCCAACTCCAGCATCGCATCCAGTTCTTCTTTCCTGAACGCATGGCCTTCGGCAGTACCCTGCACTTCAATAAACGCAGCGGCATCGTTCATCACCACATTCATATCGGTTTCCGCATTGCTGTCCTCGGCATAATCCAGGTCCAGCACCGGCACGCCGTTAAAAATACCTACAGAAACCGAGGCCACCTGCCCATGCAGCGGATTAGTCTTGATTTGTTTGCGTTTGAGCATTTTTTGTACCGCCAGCGACAGTGCGACAAAACCGCCGGTAATCGACGCGGTGCGGGTTCCGCCATCGGCCTGCAACACATCGCAATCGACGGTGATGGTATGTTCGCCCAATGCTTTTAAATCAATCGCCGCCCTTAACGAACGGCCGATCAAACGCTGAATTTCCAGCGTGCGCCCGCCCTGTTTGCCGTGACTGGCTTCCCGGCCCATCCGGGTATGGGTCGAACGCGGCAACATGCCGTATTCGGCGGTAATCCAGCCTTCGCCTTTGCCTTTAAGAAAACGCGGGACGCTCCTGTCGACGCTGGCTGTACAAAGCACCCGGGTATCTCCGAATTCAACCAGGACAGAGCCTTCCGCATGTTTGGTAAAACCGCAGGTAAATTTAATATCTCTCAATTGGTCCGGGTTACGTCCGCTTGGTCTCATAGTTGTTCCGCTAAAATGAAAACCGCACAGTATACCTGATCGGCACGCTGTCCGGCGCTTCAATTGTCACTACAAATATGATCGCAGCGTATTCCCAATAGAACACGGATGACTCGGATAGGGCGGATTTACACAGGTTTTTAGCCCAAGCCAAGTTCGATCACGCTTTTAAATCCGTGATTATCCGTTTAATCCGTGTTCTATATTTTAACAGCCGGGTGATAATCAACCGCCGGCAAGAGCACGCTGCAACTCGTCAACCGATTGCGGACGATTTTCCGGCTGCAATTCCATGGCCCAGTCGATGGCTTTTAACAGATATTCGGGGAACTTTTTATTGAACGCCTTGACGGCGGGAATCAATGTGTCCTGCTGCGCCCTATCCTGTGCGGGAACCGGAGTTTTTAGTTCCAGGCAATGGCGCATGCTTGCGCCTACCGCATAAATATCGGTCCAAGGGCCTAGCTGGGCGCTCAAGTCATGCTGCTCTATCGGCGAATAGCCTTTGGTCAGGACTTTGCTTTGCTTGCCCAAATGCGATTTAGGAAAACTCTGGATCGCGCCGAAATCCAGTAATAACGCATCATTACCCGGCCGCACCAGAATATTGGAAGGTTTAATATCCAGATGAACGAACTGTTGTTGATGAATATGCCCTAGCCCGGCCAATAGCGAGTTGAACAAGGTCAATAAAAAATCTTCGGAAATAATCAGCGATTTATTGTGCAGCAGCTTATCCAGGGTAACGCCATAGTCGTAAGTCATCACCATATACACGGTGGAATTGGCCTTAAAAAAACCGATCACTTCAACAATGTTAGGGTGCTTTAATTTCGACAGAACCTTGGCTTCTTCAAAGAACAATACCCGGCCGCGCTTGAATAGCGCTTCGGTTTCTTCGCTGTTGGCGACAACCATATTGTTCCAGGTTCGGTGGGCAAACTTCCGCGGCAGGTATTCCTTGATCGCGACTTGAACCTGATCCGCTATTTGCCGGGCCAGGTAAACCGAGCTGAAACCGCCGTGCGCCAACTCCCGTTCAATAACATACTGGTCTATAATGGTGCCGGTTTGCAGGTAGTTCCACTCTTTGGGATAAGTCTGCGGATCGTAGTATTCAGCCATTGCGTTGTTTGGTGTAAGTAAGCCCGTTAATTATAGGTGAAAAATGATGAGAAGCATGACCGCGTTTGCCGGTAACGAAACAGAAATCGGCGACTTAACCATAAGCTGCGAGTTGCGCTCAGTCAATCACCGATACTGCGACATCAGCTTACGGCTACCGGATCGCTTGCGTTTTGTTGAAGCCGATTTGCGCTCGGCGATAGCGGCCAAGGTCAGCCGGGGTAAAGTCGAATGCTCCTTGAGCTACAAAAAACAGGCTAAAAACGGACCCGGCTTCATCATTAATACCGATGCAGTCGCTGCGCTGCTTACCGCCGCGTCCGGCATTGAGCAGCAAATGATGGGGCCTTTATCCTTTTCGGCGTTGGATGTTCTGGCGTTTCCCGGCGTCCAGCAGGAACCCGATATTGATAGAGAGCAACTTGCTTTAGGCATCGCGACGCTTATAGACCAAACTTTGGCCCAACTCGTGGAAGCACGGGAGAGAGAAGGCGCGCAACTTAAGTTATTGATTGAAGAGCGTTGCGCCAAAATGCTGGGTTTTGTTGTGTTAGCGGCCAAACGCATGCCGGAAGTATTGCTGCTGATTCGCAATAAATTGAAAGACCGGATTACCGAGCTGGTAGCAGAACCCGATTTTGATCGTTTGGAACAAGAGCTGGTGCTGCTGGCGCAAAAACTGGACATCAGCGAAGAGCTTGATAGGCTGGAAACCCATATCAATGAAGTATTGCGGGTACTCAAGCAAAAAGACCCGGTCGGCAGACGGCTGGATTTTTTAATGCAGGAACTGAACCGTGAAGCCAATACTTTGGGTTCTAAATCGGCCGACAAGGAAATGACCCAAATAGCCATTGAGCTTAAGGTGTTGATCGAGCAAATGCGTGAGCAGGTGCAGAATATCGAATGATGTTCCGGCGAGTTTAAGTTATCTAATCAAAGCCGCGTCTATCGCGGCTTTTTTGTGTCTATCGTTCCCAATCAATCCAACAAAAGCGCATGTTTTAGGTGTACCGCTGGCATAATAAGCAGGAATTTAGTGGTACACCCTGAAGACCTTAATATGCCTAAGCTTGAAGATCGACAAATAAAATCATGGGAAAGTGATAAATTTGTAGGGTGGATTAAACTTGACCACTCAGAGTATATAACCGGCATGATTACTTTGAAGAACCCAAAGCGGCATTGTAAAAATTGACGAAGACTGGAATGTAACGCCAATAAGAAAACAAGCAATCTAAATGACCGACATCATAACCCTTGAAGACATTGGGAGAAGCCATGACTATTGATTATCACGACATCATTACCATAGAACCGGGTAAACGAAGCGGAAAGCCCTGCATTCGAGGCTTACGGATTACTGTTTATGACATTCTTGAATACTTTGCATCGGGAATGACTGAACAGGAAATACTTGAAGACTTCGATTACCTGACCCAAGACGACATCAGGGCTTGCTTTGCCTATGCCGCCGACCGTGAAAAACACTCGCTGGTTATCAGCTCGTGAGGTTGCTATTTGATGAAAACCTATCGCCTAAACTGGTTGCCGTTTTGGATGATATTTTTCCAGATTCGGCACATGTTGACCGGATAGGATTGGGCAGCGGATCAGATAGCGAGGTTTGGGATTACGCCAAAGCCCATGGCTATATTTTGGCTAGCAAAGACTCTGATTTCTATGACAAAAGCGCACTCTATGGACATCCGCCCAAAGTCATTTGGATTAGACGCGGCAACTGCTCAAATCGACAAATTCAATTGCTTTTAAGGAACAAGGCCGATGTAATTCTGGCGTTTGAACAAAATCCTGAATTATCGTGCATCAAGTTAATGTAACGAATTTACCAACAAGAAGACGGCATCATCGAACTCAACCGGATAGCCCGACGGGGCAACAAGCGGGATTCATCCTCCCGCTTACGGTTATTTCCTTTCAGGATGGATCAAACAAGGTGTACCAAAGGGTGTACAACCAGTAAAGATACATTCTAATAACAAGATATTAATCAGTATCTTATATTTTCAATATAGGTTCAGGTGCTTACAGCGAATCCCATTTAACTAATTAAAGCCGCGTCTATCGCAGCTTTTTTGTGTCTGGTGAAGTTGCGATAAGTATTCGTACATATACTCCGAACGGTCGATTTTTCGGTTTTACAGTTGGCGAAAATATTGTAAAAAAGAGCCTGCGATTAACGTACTGAATAGCCATGATTACCCTAGAACTGACCGAACAACAACTGGACGAACTT